>APMI01002977.1_pt1 | contig 97794 bp, 101 predicted proteins | sample 667938 | NCBI WGS metagenome assembly APMI01 (sample SAMN01084076, study PRJNA167559) | wastewater metagenome | biome: Wastewater | place: Denmark: Ejby Moelle, Odense | collected 2011-11-28 | reverse complement strand
TCGTGCTGTCCAGCGTGTAGCAAACAAGCGTTCATACCGTGCTTTACGGAGGCGGGGAACGTGCACGCATACACTCAGGAGCCAGTCCTTTTTTGCTACGATCAAAGCGGTGACGCTTTGGCCGAAGGAAATAAACAATATTTATGGTAGCCCCTTTTTTGTAAGCTGTTTTACGGCCGAACATCGGGGGTTACTTTTTTGTTCTGGCGTTAGCCGAGCAAAACGAGTAGCATAGTGACCGAGCTTTTTTGTGGCGTATGTGTAGCTACTGGCGTGCAGGGCGTGGCCGAGCCAGGCGTTAACGCGGCGCTCAAACCGTTCCTCGTTATCGAGGTTTTGTTCAAAATCGTCAATGATTTGGCATAATCGTCGTTTGCTGCGGTCGCGCAGCAGCATATACCCTGGGTAGATTTTGTAGCCGCAGAAGTCAAGGCTGTGACGGGCTGGGAAGTATCGGCTTTTTGGATTGAGTTTAAGGTGCAGCTTGTCTTGTACAAATTGTTCGATAGCTCGGTAAATTCGTCTTGCCTCAGGCTTGGAGTCAACAAAGCACAAAAAATCATCCATGTAGCGGACATACATTTTGACGTGCAGTGTCCGCTTGATGTACTGGTCAAGCTCATTTAAGTAGATGTTTGCGAAATACTGAGAGGTGTAGTTGCCGATCGGTAGACCTACGTCGTTGATGCCGTTAAATATGATGGTATGGAGGAGCGCTAGCAGTTCAGGATCCTCAATATCCCGCCGCAATATGGTGAATAGCGTCGGCGTGTCAATGCTGTGAAAAAACTTAGCAATGTCGAGTTTGATGATATACGGCGTTTTGTATATACGAAGCGAACGGCGTAAGTAGGTTTGCGCGCACCGTACGGCGGCGTGCGTACCGCGACCAGGTATACAGGCGTAGGTTTGATCTATAAAGCGCGGGATGTAATACGGTTTGATCAGTTCCTCGACAACCCATTGGTGGATGATGCGGTCGGTAAAGGGGAGCGACATGATACTGCGCGGCTTGGGGTCGTTGATGTAAAAGTGGTTATACGGGCTGGGGATGTAGGCATTTTGGCTGAGCGTGGTATAGATGCGACTGAGGCCAAAGAGTTTTGACTGATTTAATCGTAGTATCTCTATGCGGTTGAACTTGCCACGGCTCGCGCGTTGACACGAATAGAGCAGACCAGATAGAGTAAGGGTTTTATGGAGTTTTTTGCGGAGTTTATGGGCTATAGCGCCATCATAACAGTATTTAAGTGGCTTACGGTTGGCTTGGTGCTCGCCTCAACCCGTATCGAGCGCGGTATAGGTTTCGTAGGTTTAGGCATTGCATTGAAATATGGTATGATATGCCTATTATGGCCGCCACTGAATTATCTAAACATATCGGCAAGGAACTCAAGGTTCTTCGACATAGCAAGAAGCTAACTCAACGCGAGCTTGCTGATAAAGTTGGCATGCATTCAAATGCTTATGCTAAGGTCGAGCAAGGCAAGCAAACGCCACAGCTAGAGACCCTTGAAAAAATACTCAAGGTACTTGGCGTAAAATCGTCAGATATACTACCGTTTTAGTCGTCTTTTTTCTTGTAATCTTCGCGTGCTTTATAAAGCAAATCAATATCAACTCGGCCCATGTCGCGCCACATATCACGTGCTCCTATTAGCATCTCACGAGCGACTTTTTCGTTAGCGTTCTCTGGATCGTTAATTTCAAGCCAGTGTATAACTGCGGCAACATCTTCGTCAGTAACTTGGTAGCCAATATCATCTGTCATATTACTCATATTGTACCACCTCCTACTTATGGGGCATTGTGAATGTGAGCATTTGCTTACACAGTCTACGCGATATCGTACGCCGCATCACCTCACGACTTTTCGATTGGCTTAAAATATTAAGGCTGCCCTCATATAAAACCGTATTATCTATGATGGCGATTTTACGGTGGCGTAAATCGTGTGATATAAAAACTCGTATGCCTGAAGTTTGTAATATCCCTATCGCTTCCTCAGCCTCAGCGCGTAACCTGGGTGTATGATGGCCAGGATACCGCGTAAACACCTTGATGCTCACACCTTTATGCGACACTTTTGCGGCAACGGACGCCAATTGCTCGGCTCGCCGAATGGTTAGATACGGGCTTTCAATCAAAATGGATTTTCTTGCCTGTTTAATATCCTTAAAGAAGTGCGGATAAAAACTCACCTCATCATACAAATTAGAATACAGCAGCTCAATATTTGCTCGACGGAATAGGCTAAACATTGCCAGCCTCCTCGTCATCCAATAACTCGCTGAGTCGTATCAAATCTTCAATAACAGCGTTCCAGGTGCGCCCCAAATGGGTCACCAAGCAAAAACCTCTGGCGCTAGCTAGAGGTTTTTGCTTGGTTGCGAATAGACAACACCCTGCCGCTTGTGGCAACGACGTTTTAGATGTATATTCACGGTACGCCCAACGATTGCTTAATAGTTACTATAGTGGTATAGTTATTCTTTAGTGAGTCCCAAAAAAGGCAAAAAACTGGTACAACGATATGTTCGCCAAACGCTTGAACTGCCAGTAGAGGTAGTTCGTATGCAGCGAGAATACGCCACACGTGTGACGCATTCTATGGCTGTTTTAGCGATTGAAGCGTTTGACGCAAGCAGGCTTATGGTGCCACAAGGGTTTCGTGAGCTGATTAGCCACGTTATACCAAGCGGTAATGCTGATGAAATGTATGCGCGTGTCGTTGATATGTCACGGCAGTATGTTGAAACGTGGTTTGGCGATGATCGGACACCACTTGAGAAGATTGTGCAATCAGTTGATACTATTGAAACGGCCGAGGGCGATACTTTTACCCTCCGAGCGCTCTTGAAAGAAGATGGAGAATCGATGAAGAGCATGTATAGTCGCCTCTCTGATGCTGATCGACGAACACGATTTTTTGCCATGGTTACTCCTGAGGCGGCAGCTAAGTCTGGTTACGAATGTTCCTCACTCGTGCAAGGTGACGAGGCGCATGACTATGTACTGGTCGATGAAGAGGGTGGGGTGATTGGGCATACGGGGTATGCAACGGCGAGTGACGGTTCAGCATCACTTCACATAGTGCTCAGTCCTGACGCGAGAGTTCGGACGGCTGGCGGAGAAAGAATTTCAAACCTGATGTTTGAAAAGGCGATCGCGACGGCCTATCTTGACGAGCGGGTTTCGACAATCGTTGCCGAAACACTGCTCGATAATACGGGAGTTAATAAACTGGTGTCGCGTACTCTTGGTATGCGTGATGGGTTTCATAAATCATTTGACTACGGGTATATCGAAAGTAGTGTGCCCAGCGGCCGCTAACTTTCTTCTACTAATCAAAAACCGCTCCTTGTCGAGCGGTTTTTGATTAGTACGATAGTATACTACATACTAGTAGTGTCGTTTTGGCTGAGCAAAGTACACTGCACCGTAAGTTGCTAGTGCGGCAACGAGTGCGATAACAATACCGTTGTTTGTTGCACCGGTATGAGGCAGCTCAATAGGTGATGGAAGTGGTGTGGTAGCCGGGAGAACCCCATTGTTAACAGGGGTTGTTGGGACATCAGGCGTTACCGGTGTGCTTCCGCCGCCACCTTGTCCTGGAGTACAGTTGGTAAGGGTTGGGTATGTGAAACTGTCGCTGGTGTAGACAAGCTGTTCATACCAATACCCAGTAACGATGTAAGTACCTTGCTTATCGATAGCAAAGGGCAGGCCACTTGTAAGCGGCGTCTCACCATCCATGCCTGTGCCTGACACGTAGTAATCGTATGCTTCTTCGTCAAATGTTACCGTCACGTAACCCACGGCAACGTCACAGGTTACAGGAGTGTACACTGGTGCAGGGCAGGGTGTATTCGTGTCGTTGATTTGGTAGAGGGTTTGCGTGCCTTCTGGCAAAAAGTATCCGTTGTCTGGAATAAGGGTATATGACCTGTTGGTAGAATCATACCGGTAGGTAACATGTTCGTACCAGAGTGATCCATCACCAAGGAATACAACCCCTTCAGTGTCTTCAGGAAGGGTCATGCCAAGAACATCATTGTCGGGGCCGCATACTTCCATTTGTTCAATGGCAATGAGTGAGGTAACTTCTGTTTGACAAGGGTCATTACTAAACTCAAGCGTCCATTCTGTTTGAACCTCAGCATCAAGCACATACTCTTCACCCGTGACGCGTGCCATAACGGTAATTGTTTGGCCACCGGTGTAAGCGGTAGTTGTTTCGGTGCTAGGTAAAATTACTTCTTGGCCCGTAGCAGGATCGGTGTAGTAGTATTCTACCCCTGTTGTAGGAGTCCAGGTAATTTTGTCATTCAAAGTGCCACAGGTGTCACTAGCAGCTACTGGTTTTGGCGTTACCTTAGTTGGCTCAACACACACTGGCGTCGTTACTTCGTATGGTCCAAACGTTTTTAGTATGACGCCAGGGACCAGCGCATTATAAATATATACGTACACAGTGGAGCCGTTAGGAATTTCAACAGCGGTGTTGGTTTCAAGGGGAAGCTTTGTGGCGCCATTATCAAGGGAATATTGGTAATCGAGGGCACTTGTGGTGTAGGTTGCACTCAATGTGGCCAAACTATCACAAGTAGCTGGAGTGAGGTTTGGAGCATTAAATGCATTAAACTCTGCGCACACTGATGGTTGATAGTTGGCACTCTTTTGTACATCTGCCCAGGATTCACCCGGTTGCAGGTAACCAATAACAAATCGGTTGTTGTTGTCACTGGCGTTGGGCGCACCCATATCTACCTTCCAGTTGCCATTTTGTTGCTGATGGCAATAAATCATATTACCGTCATTGCCACCATTGCCGTCCCTATCATTATCCGCAAAAGCTGGCTGAATTGGCGCAATTACTTGTGTAATCACCAGTGTAAGCGCCATTGTCGCCGCATAGGCACGTTTTGAAAGATTCTTGAACATTGTGGCTCCTCCTCGGTAAAACCAGCTCATATTTGAATGATATGTATTTTACTGTTTGTCAACAATATTGCAATCATAACCAATATGAATTGTGTGAATACCGGTGTATACTGAGGGCATGCCAGAGTTTGATAACAAAAAATACGATCTACCGTCTGATCAGGCGGATAACAGTAAACTAAACAAGCTCCGCGCTGCGGTACTAGGTGCCAATGACGGTATTGTGAGCATCAGTAGTGTTGTAATGGGCGTGGCGGGTGCTACTGCTGATACAAAGGCAATCGGCTTGGCTGGCTTAGCCGCACTGGTAGCAGGTGCACTGAGTATGGCAGTCGGCGAATATGTATCGGTCAGCAGTCAAAGTGATGCCGAAAAGGCATATATAGAAGAAGAAAAGCGTGACCTCAAAAAAATGCCCGAATATGAGCTAGATGAATTAGCCCGTGAATATATGAAGCATGGCGTAAGCAGCAAGTTAGCTCACCAGGTGGCTGCCGAGCTGACGAAAAAAGATGCACTCAAAGCACATTTGCGAATGCATTTTAATATTGATCCTGAAGACATTAACAATCCATGGCACGCAGCTATTGCATCACTCATTGCCTTTACGATTGGTGGCTTGGTGCCATTTATGACCATTGTTTTTATGCCACAAGATTGGCGAATTCCAGCAACCGTTGCGGCGGTTGTAGTGGCGTTGTTTTGCGTCGGGTACCTTAGCGCGCATGCTGGCAATGCTTCAAAGCGCCGTGCGGTTGCGCGCGTCATGTTTGGTGGCTTGCTGGCAATGGCCATCACCTACGGAGTGGGTGTATTGTTTGGTACAACGGTAGGGTAAGCAAGGAATAGGTGGGCACATGACAGACGTTTCAAAAGACAAAGTTCAAGCCTATATTGATCTTTTTGATGGCGATGTTGTAAAGGCAGTGCGGGCACTACGTGAAGCGGCGTACGAACGACCCGCTCGCCGCACCCAGCCCGTTACACCGCGCCGGGCACTTTCTGAACAAGTAATAATTCGCGTAGAGAACCTCAAAAAAACCTACAAAATTGGCAAACAACAGGTGAACGCCCTCAATGGCATAACGCTCGATGTGCATAAGGGTGAGTTCTTGGCCCTTACTGGTGCAAGCGGAAGTGGTAAGAGTACGCTACTACAGCTTATGGGCGGGCTTGATCGACCAACTGAAGGAACAGTGATGATTCAAGACAATAAGCTTGCGTCACTCAGCGACAAGAAACTTTCTGAGTTTCGTAATCGCACGATTGGTTTTGTGTTCCAATTCTTTTACTTGCAACCATTTTTGCGATTGCGGCAAAATCTTGAGGTTGCAGGCATTCCTGCACACACCAAGCGGTCACAGCGGCGCGAACGCGTAAACCAGTTGGCGGCAGTCGTAGGGCTTGGTGATAGGCTTGAGCATTATCCTAAAGAGCTTTCTGGTGGGCAAATGCAGCGGGCAGCCATAGCCAGGGCATTGCTGAATAATCCCGAAATCCTTTTAGCGGACGAGCCTACCGGTAACCTTGATAGCGAAAATGGCAAGGCAATCATTGACTTGTTTGAAAAGATTCGCAATGAATTTGGCACGACAGTCGTGGTGGTGACGCATGATGACGCGATTGCAAGTCGAGCGGATAGGGAAGTAAAGCTGAAAGACGGGGTGCTGGTATGATTCGGTTGGGCGATGCAATCATGTTGGCGCACACCAAGCTGCGCACACGCAAGGTACGTACGGCATTTACCGTAGCCATAGCTGGCGTAATGTTCGGATTAGTCATGGCGGTAGTTGTCATTACTGACGGTACTTTTCAGAGCGTAGAACAGTTCACGAAAAAAAGCATGACAGGGCGGTTTATTATTAGTGGCCAGCAAGGGTACCAAGACACGGGTGATGTGTCGCGCGACCCGACGTTGATTGCGAGGGCGCTCAACGAGCATAAAACGCTCATAGCCGAAAAAAAGGCCGAGGCGAAGCGGCTCGGTATTGAATATGATGCCAGCCAAGACCCCTCGCCCGTGGAGACATACGATGGCACCCAGTCACTTTCGTATGCAAGCCCCATTGGGCAGAAACTCGTTAAAGAAGCACAAGAAAAAGCCTCGCCAACGCGATCACTTGATGATTTCAAGAAATTTGCAAAAGCATATAACCCAACGGTTTACTATGCGGCAAAGCCAGTGCAGCCAAACGATGGAACATTGGTAGAAATGAAGAGCGGAAAAGAGAAATTTGAAGCAGTCGACGTATCAAAGCAGTCGGGAATGACCGGTGCTCCACCCGATATTACTAACGCAGTGATTGTACCAAAAGCGCTGCTCACAAGCTACGCAATAAAAGAGAGTAAGTGGCAGCCGTCAAGCGGCCGGATACCGGTTATTGTTTCTCAGAAACGCGCCACCGAAATTACTGGCTACAGTGCGCCTAAGCAAGGTGCTTCAGCAAGCGAACGGCTTGGGTACGTTGAAAAGCTCCGACAAAAAGCCAACGGCGCCACCTTTACGGCTTGTTATCGAAATTCGGTAAGCAGTGTGCAAATTGGGCAAGCAATTACTACCGCAAAGGAAATCGAAGCGAACAAGAAGAACTCATCTTACCAAAAACCCTCGCTTGTTTATGGACTACCGGCTGATGATTCATGTGGACCAGCGACCATCATTCGCGACGTTCGGACGAGTACAGAAAAGCAATACCTGGAGAAGCAGCTGCAGTTTGACCGTAAATTTGGTAAAGCAGTTGATCCTGTGCAGATCAAACTGACGTATGAAATTGTTGGTGTTGCGCCGAATGGCTGGGCGGATATGGACCAAAACTTCTCATTAGGCGCGAAAGAAATCGTCACCTCATTGCTCATGTCGCAATCGTTTCGTTTTGCGATTCCTGCCGAGCTCTACGACCAGTTACCCAATAAGGCAAGCTACCAGCCTGCCCTAAGTGAAACCGGTGCGAGCAACCAATTCTTTATGATGGGCGCTGGACAGTATTTTGCAGAGTTTTCTAATGCGGCCGATGCTCGTGATTTTGCAAAGAAAGAGAGCTGCCAGTATGGTATGTCATCCGGCTGCCAGCCGGCATCGAAATACTTTATGTTGACGCCCTTTGGTAGCAATAGTGTTGCCCTAGACGAGGTAAAGCAGGGTGTGTCTACTGGGCTACTATGGACAATTGCTATTGTCACGGCCATTGCTGCGCTGATTGCAGGGCTTACGATTGGTCGAACCATTGCCGATGGGCGCAGGGAGACTGCCGTATTCCGCGCGATTGGATTCAAGCGGACCGACATTACGCAGGTATATGTAACCTATACACTACTGCTTTGCTTACGCATTGTCATTTTTGCACTTATACTTGGTGTTGCTGCGGGCTTCTTAGTGAATAATTGGCTGTGGGTAGACACAACAGTGAATGCTAACCTTGCCCTTGGACTGCATGATTCTGCGTTACGATTTAGTTACATGGGTTTTTCAGAAAAAACGCTGTATGTAGCACTGGCGGTGTTTACGGCGGGAATTGTTGGTATGATTATTCCATTACTTCGAAATGTGCGACGCAACCCGATTCGCGATATGCGTGACGAATAGCTATACTAGCTACATGGCTGCACTACAAGGTGTGAACTTAGGTGGTTGGTTACTGCTGGAGCGCTGGATGACTCCCAGTGTGTTTGCGGGTACTCAGGCTATAGACGAATATACGTTTATGCAGACTCCCGACGCAAAGAATAAACTTCGTCATCATCAGAAAAACTTCATTCGTGAAGAAGATTTTAAGTGGATGGCAGATAATGGCGTTCAGGCAGTGCGTATTCCGGTGGGATATTGGATATTCGATGGTGACGACCCGTATGTATCTTGTATTGGTAAGCTTGATTGGGCGTTTCGGATGGCGGAAAAATATGATTTGCAGGTGCTTGTCAGCATGCATGGTGCACCGGGCTCACAAAATGGCCAAGATCATAGTGGACGGATTGGTAAGGCGCTTTGGTACAAAGATAGTGCCCATCGCGAGGGCACGATTCAGACGCTTGTTCGGCTTGCAAAACGGTACAGCAATAGTCGAGCGTTTTGGGGACTTGAGCTTTTAAATGAGCCAAAGACGGGCATTGTACAGTGGAAACTACGTCGCTTTTATAACCAGGCATACCGCGAGCTTGTGCGCGAGCTTCAACCACATACAAAGATTGTTTTTCACGATGCATTTACGCCGCGAATGCTCAGCGCAGCGATTTGGGATAGATCAGATTACCCTGTAGTGATGGATATTCATTGGTATCACTTTACATTTTGGGCGCATAAATTGCTACCACTCAATTGGTATTATCGCTGCATAGTCGGCTGGCATGCTCGGCTCATTACTCGCTTGCAGCGGTGGCAGGGAATTATAATAGGCGAGTGGAATGGTATTATTGCAGGCGCTATGCTTGACCGTTTTCCCGTATCGGACCACGCAGCAATAGTCCAAGAGCACATTGACCATCAGCTTCGCGCATATAGGGCCGCTGACGCGTGGTTTTACTGGAGCTACAAAACCGATGCTCGTGGAATCTGGCATTTTCGGTCACTTGTTGAGGACGGTGTGATCACGATTAAGTAGCCACCTCTTTGCGGCCGTGATATAATTGACCAATATGAACACGATTTTTAAACGAACAAAAATCCTAGCCACGTTAGGTCCATCAACAAACAGTCCCGAAAAAGTCGAAGAACTTATGCGAGCAGGTGCCAACGGCTTTCGTTTAAACTTTAGCCACGGTTCGTACGATGAGCGTATTGATCAAATCTCGTGGATTCGTAGTGCGAGCCAAAAACTTGAACGACCTGTTGCTGTGCTCCAGGATTTGCAGGGGCCAAAGATTCGGCTTGGCGTATTGAACGACAACAACCAGCATGTGAAACAAGGTGATGAGATTGTACTTGATTATGCCTGTGAGCAACATGACGGCTTAACTATGCCAGTGCAATACAACCTAGCAGAGAAGGTGAAAGTTGGAGAGCCGATTTACCTATATGATGGTAATATACGCACAACGGTTGTCGATATTCCTTCGAGTACGGCAGTGACGCTTCGTGTCGAAAATGACGGCACATTGATGAGTAAAAAAGGTATTAATCTTCCTGATACCGATTTTGGTGGTGATATTTTGACCGCAAAAGACATGGCCGATATTGAGTTTGGCGCCGATAAAGACATTGACTATGTAGCGCTCAGCTTTGTGCAAAATGAAGAAGATATTAATAATCTTCGCCAAATTTTGGTAGGCCTTGGTTCAACAGCACAGATTATTGCTAAAGTTGAAACAAAGGCTGCCATTAAGCCGGAAACACTTGAAGCAATTGTGATGGCGAGCGATGGAGTGATGGTTGCTCGCGGTGACTTAGCAGTAGAAGCAGGCGCTGAAGTAGTGCCGATTGTCCAGCGCCAAATTATTGCGCTTTGCCGCAAGCATGGCAAGCTCAGCATTGTCGCTACACAAATGATGGCCAGCATGGTGAGCGCTCCCGAGCCAACTCGCGCCGAAATAAGCGATGTCGCAACGGCGGCTGTCCAGGGTGCCGATGTGGTTATGCTCAGTGACGAAACGGCCAACGGCAGCTACCCAGTAGAAGCGGTGGCTGCAATGAAAAAGACAATTATCTACACACAAGAAAACTGGCCCGTGTCTTCTGTTGATTCGGCTGTAGTTAAGCCCGAAAAGGGGCGCCAGAATGCAATCTCACGCGCAGCAGTCGCCGTTGCCGAGGAAATTAAAGCCGTCGCAATTATTGCCGAGACAAAGTCGGGTGCAACGGCGGCCAATATTGCCGCCAGTCGGCCACACCTTCCTATTTGTGCTGTTACGAGCGATCCACGAGCTGCACAGCAATTAGCACTTACCTATGCAACTCGTAGTTTTGTACGTCCCGATGGCGAAAAGGCAGGTACGGAGTTGGCGCGAAGCCTGTTTGAAAAGCATTACTTTGGTGAAATGGACAAAATGACTGTGGTAATCGTGAGCGGTCGTCAGCCAGGTCTTGTAGGCGGTACCGACACACTTCGTGTTCGCGTGATAGAATAAGCTTATGACAACTGGTGGGCAATTTTTTAAGCGAACAATCCATGATATTCCTTTACGCGGTAAAACTGTTTTGCTGCGCGCAGATTACAACGTACCGTTGACGAAGAGCGGCAAAGTTGCCGATGATTACCGCATTCGCTCGAGTGTTCCAACGGTCAAAAAATTGCTTGATTATGGCTGCAAAGTTGTCATTATTAGCCACCTTGGGAGACCAGATGGTAAGCGCGACATGGCGTTTACCCTGGAGCCTGCTGCTGAGCGACTCGCTAGCCTATTGGGCCATCCAGTGCGGTTTGTTGACGATTGTATTGGTCCAAAGGTTAAAATGGCTATTAAACGCGCACCAAATAAAAGCGTTATTGTACTGCAAAATCTTCGCTTTTATATGGGTGAGGAGGCTAATGACGCTGTATTTGCCCGGCAACTCGCGGCTGACAGTGGCGCAAGCTATTTTGTACAAGATGGGTTTGGTGTGGTGCATCGTGCCCATGCAAGTACCGCAGCAATTACCCAGTACCTGCCAAGCGTCGCAGGACTCCTGCTTGAGCGTGAGTATACGACGATTACCCACGCCATGAAAGACCCTGCACGACCCCTGGTTGCCGTGATGGGCGGTGCAAAGGTAAGCGATAAAATACCTGTTATTAAGGCAATGGTACCAGTAGCCGATACGATTGTTGTCGGAGGTGCTATGGCAAATACCTTTCTTGCGCATGAGGGATGTAGTATGGGCGCAAGCAAGATTGAAAGTGGGCAGGGCGCAGTCATTGAAGCGGTATATGCCTGTGTAGCCAATAAAGTGGGCCAGAACCAACGCGATGAGGCACTAGTACTCCCTGTTGATGTAGCCGTTGGCACTTCGCTTGAGCCTACCGCTACCAAAAAGAATGTATCAGTAAGTAATGTTGGCGCAAAAGAAATGGCCCTTGATATTGGTGAGAAGTCTGTTGAGAAAATGCTTAAAATCGTGCATGAAGCGAAAACGGTAATATGGAATGGCACACTTGGTTATGCTGAAGTACCAGCTTTTGCCACTGCTTCTGCAGCACTCGCAAAAGCGCTGGCCGAGAATCCCAAGGAAGTGTCTATTATTGGCGGGGGTGACACGGCCGACTTTGCGATCCACTGGGATAAAAAACATGGCGGAAGCTTTACTCATGTATCTACGGGGGGTGGAGCGAGCCTTGAGTTGATGAGCGGCGCAAAGTTACCTGGGATTGAAGCGCTTATGGACGCGCAATAAAAAATAGAGTACACTAAGGGTAATAAGAATAAGCAGTATTATACAGTGGGCAAAAAACTTATCATCGCGAACTGGAAAATGAACTTCAATGTAGGTGAAGCAAGTTTGTTTATTCATAAACTTGCCGGGCTTGTCCAGCGCCACGATGATGTCGAAGTTGTTATTGCGCCAACGACACTCGCACTGCAGGCGGTTTCACTCCAGGTGCATCACCATGAATTTAAGCTAGCCGCTCAAAATTTTTATTGGCGTGATGATGGCGCCTATACGGGTGAAGTATCTGCCAACCAATTACGTGGCTTGGTGCAATATGCACTTGTTGGGCACTCTGAGCGTCGGCACGTGTTTGGCGAGGGCGGCCGCGATATTCGTAATAAAGTGCAGGCAGCGTATCGCAACGGCATTACTCCGGTACTCTGTGTGGGCGAAACCGCCAACGAACGCACGCTTGGTGAGACAAATGATGTCATTCATGATCAGCTTATCGGCGGACTCAGCAATATTACTGGAGAAGAAGCCAAGAACCTCGTGATTGCGTATGAACCAGTGTGGGCATTGAGCAATGGAAAAGATTTTGGTTCACATGAAACGCCAACCCCTGCTGAAATTGAAAAGGCTGCGAAAGCAATCCGATCACAAGTCAAACACTTGTTTGGTGCTGAGGTAGCAAAAGAAGTTCGTGTACTCTATGGCGGGAGCGTCAACCCTGATAATGCGAGTGGATTTGTGCATGCTGCAGGGATAGACGGGCTATTAGTTGGCGGGGCAAGCCTCGACTTGCACGCGTTTGCACTTATTGCCGAAAAAGCACACCGGGTAACAACAGCTAAGGGGAAGAAATGATATGACTGAGCTTGATTTTGACGAACTAGATAAGGCGGTAAATAGTCTTATGGGTGATGTCGATACAAGTAAGCGTAACCCGGGGCTCGATGACCCAGAAGACAAAGTAGTAACGCTCGCTATGGCTGAGGCTACTCCGGCCACATCTGTTTCCGCGGTTTCAGCAAGTCAAACTTCCGCAGATTCCTCACTTGCGGTCAAGCGCCGCGGTCAATTTATGGATGTCATACATCCTTCTTCGGATATGAAAGCCGCTCCTGCAAAAGTGAATCGCCAAGGTGCTAGTGTGGAGCCGACTACACCAGTAACTATGCCAGAGTCGCCTCAGCCTGCTGTGGCCACCGATGCATTGGCTGAAGCCGCAGTGTCTTCGCTTGACATGGAGTCAACGGGAACAGGGGTTCCTTCTGTAGCGCAAACTACCGCTACACCCGATACTCCTACAGACGCAGCTCCAGCTGCTACCGAACTACCTAAAAGTGATTGGCCCGATCCAATTGATCTTGCTATGCAGGATGAAGAGCCAATAAAAGCAACAGAGGCAGTTTCGTCTACTGAGCCCGCACCTGAGTCTGCTGCGACGGTTCCATCTGATACGTCACACCAAGAGAGTGGAGAAGCGCCAAGCGAACAGATTCCGACAGAAGTAGTAGATGAAGTTGCGCAACCTGCTGTCGATGCGCCGTTAAGTTCCCCATTTCTTCCAGATGCAAAAGTTGAAAAGCGCCCACTGGGAATGCCGGTGCCAGTTGAGCTGGAACAACAGCTCGAACCTGCGCCTAGCCCCACAGAGCAAGGAGAAGAAGAAACATCCCCGGCAAATGAGGCCGAATCTCAAATCAACCCCGTTGTTCCATTGCCGAGTGAGCTGCAAAGCGACATACTAGCGCTTGAATCATCAAATAGTCAGCCTATTGCCGAAGCTACTACTGCCACACAATCCGAAGCTCCGACATTAGGGGTAGAGTCTATGGCCGTAGGTGGCTCAATTCCACAGCAATACCAAGAGCAGCAACGCTCCTCGACTGGGGACTCTACTCCCATCTATGACACGTCCACTCACACACAGCCACTCGAAAAACCCAAAAAGACGAAATCTCCACTTGTTTTGGTAGTCGTTGTCCTTGTGCTTGCCTTGGTTGGTGGCCTAGCGGGTGCTGCCTATTACTACTTTACGCACTAAATAAGTAATCGGCTATAATAGATAATAATGGATGTTACAAAGGGGCTTAATGATGCGCAAAAATCTGCGGTGCTTCACGAGAGTGGACCACTGTTGATTCTTGCCGGGGCGGGGAGCGGTAAGACAAAAACATTAACGCACCGCATTGCCCATTTAGTTGCCAATCAAGGGGTATGGCCTAACGAGATTTTGGCTGTGACGTTTACAAACAAAGCAGCTCGTGAGATGCGCGAGCGGCTTGCGCAGCTAACTGGCCAGCCTAACACGCGAGGTTTCATGCCGTGGATGGGAACATTCCATGGTATTTGTGTGCGCATGCTTCGCCAAGACGGGGCTGCGATTGGTATCAATCCTAACTATGTCATTTATGACGAAGATGATCGCCAGGGTTTGATTAAGCAGGCAATGAAGCAGCTTTCTATTGGAACCGATAAAATAAAACCACGAACGGTGAGTGCGGCGATTAGCAATGCTAAAAACGAGCTAGTTGGTCCATCCGAATACAATGAAGCGGCACATTATCCACAGCAGCAAGCAATTGCAAAAATTTATGAACGCTATGAATCAATGCGCAAACAAGCAGGTGCATTGGATTTCGACGATTTGCTGATTGAAACAGTACGACTATTCCGTGAATCAGATGACGTTCGTCGCAAATATCAGACGCAGTTTCGCCACATTTTAATAGACGAGTATCAGGATACTAATGCCGCCCAGTATGCAATCGTAAAATCTTTAGTAAACAACGACAAAAACATTTGTGTAGTTGGTGATGACTGGCAATCAATTTATAGCTGGCGGGGTGCGGACTTTAAAAATATTTTGAACTTCGAACGTGACTTCCCGGGGGCGCTAGTGGTAAAGCTGGAGCAAAACTATCGCTCAACCGAAGCAATTCTTGAAGCTGCGCACAATGTTATTACTAAGAACGTTGAGCGTACAGATAAAAAGTTATGGACGGAAGTTGGCGCTGGTGCACCCGTGCAGGTTCAAGCAACGTATGATGAAGCTGAGGAAGCCTATGCGGTGGCGAGCAGAGTAAGCGCACAGGTAGCAATCGGCGCACGGGGCTACGGTGAGTTTGCGGTATTGTATCGTACTAATGCACAGAGCTTAGCATTTGAGCGAGCATTTATGCAGCACCGTGTTCCCTACCAGTTGATTGGTGGGACGCGCTTTTATGATCGAAAAGAAGTAAAAGACATATTGGCGTATCTCCGACTTGTATACCAGCCCAATGATCGCATGAGTTTTAGTAGGATTGTAAATGTGCCGACTCGCGGTGTTGGCGCAACAAGTTTTGAAAAGTTTATGCTCTGGCAGAACCAGAGTGGTATGGACATTATCGCCGCACTTGTAAACACCGAACAAACCAATACATTAACTCCTCGCGCCAAACAGACATTATCTGCGCTCGGCGATAAGCTGCGTCATTTGCAGGTAATGGTGCAAGCAGAGGCGGCACCTGCTGATATCATTGAACGGCTCATTGAAGTTATTGGTTATCGCGATTATATTCTTGATGGGACGCCCCAAGCGGAGGACAGGGAGGCAAATATAGGAGTGCTGGTAAGTGATGCAAAATCGTTTACAAGTTTGCCTGATTTTTTGGAAGAAGTTGCGCTGATGAGTAGTTTTGATACGGGTAGCGATGAGCAAAAAGTGACGTTAATTACCTTGCACGGCGCAAAGGGGCTCGAGTATCCAGTAGTATTTATGGTTGGCATGGAAGACGGCCTTTTCCCTAGCTTACGTGCGCTCGAAGAGGGTCCAAAGCAGCTAGAAGAAGAGCGACGACTTTGCTATGTGGGCATGACGCGTGCAAGAGAAGAGCTGCATATGCTGTACGCACAAAGCCGCATGCAGTTTGGCCAACGGGGGTATAGCCAGCCTTCACGCTTTTTAGAGGATATGGGCCATATCATTACCAGTCGTCCTGCATTCATGGCGCCACAGTTGAATGAATTTGATGAGTTTGTGATGGACTACGAGATTGGCGACAGGGTACGCTCACTGCAATTTGGTAGCGGTGAGATTGTAGATGTTGACGGCATGGCTGTAACAGTGCGCTTTGAATCGGGTACGTCAAAGAAGCTAAATGTGGAATACGCGCGGCTTGAAAAGCTCTAGCTAGTTTGAAAACTAACCGTATTTTTGCTACAATAACACGTACATACTCGTGCGAGTTTGGAGTATATGACAAAGCTAGCTATTACACCACATCGAAATCATATATTTTTTGTCGCGGCCCTTATGGCCCTCGCCCTATTTACTATTGTTGCTATGTCAGTACGAAGCGCATCTGCTGAGGCAGTGGTGCAAAGTGCCGAAGAACACATCATTACTCTCCACGACGATGGAGTCGAAAAAGGGTTCATCACAAAAGCGAAAACACTACGTGAAGCATTCGCTAGTGAAGGAATTCGCGTTGATGGGCGTGATGTGACTGAGCCAGGTATGGATGCAAAATTGGTAGCCGCATCGTACGAAGTGAATATTTATCGAGCGCGAATGGTCATTATTCGTGATAGCGGAGCTGAGACGAAAGTGATTAGCGCATATCGAACCGGCAAGCAGATTGCTAAGCAGGCGGGTATAACGCTCCACGATGAAGATATCACTGAGCTTAGGCCTTCAACCGATATCGTGACTGATGGTGCAGCCGAAGTGATGACTATCAAGCGAGCCGTTGCGGTAAACTTTGAATTCTACGGCAAGAAAACAGTTGCTTATACTCAGGCAAAGACAGTGGCGGACATGCTGCGCTCAAAGGGAATCAAGCTTGGTTCTAGCGACGGCATAAGCCCAAGTCCCCAAACGAAAATCGTAAAAGATATGAACATACGACTATGGCGCAATGGTATTCAAACAATAACCGTTGATGAAGATGTCGCCTTTGAGACTGAGCAGCGACGGGATGCTAATCACGATAAAGGCTATAAAGAAATTGTGACCATAGGGGAGAAGGGTCGACGTACTGTTAGCTACGAGATTAATATGCAAAACGGTGTAGAGGTATCTCGTAAAGAAATTAATAGTAACGTCACAAAGCAGCCCGTCAAGCAGATTGAAATTGTTGGCACGAAAGTATTGCTACCCGCCGGATCTCACGAAGACTGGATGGCGGCAGCTGGTATGAGCCCAGGAAATTATGGCTATATAAACTATATCTTTGGAAAAGAATCTGGCTGGCGGCCAGGAGCGGTGAGCTCGAATGGCTACTATGGGTTAGGCCAAACTAATTATACAAAGCTGTCATCGACGTGCCCTAATTGGGAAAGTGATCCTATTTGCCAGATTAAGCTTTTCGATGGTTATGCAGTTGGTCGATATGGCAGCTGGGAAGGCGCCTATAACTTCTGGATTGCACACCACTGGTGGTAATGCCTAATAAATCTTTAGGGCAGCACTGGCTAAAAGACCGCGAAATATTGGCCGCAATTGCTGGTGATGCCACTATCACTGGCGAAGATACAGTACTTGAGATTGGCCCTGGCCTTGGTACATTAACGAGTGAACTGCTACGACGCGCGCAAAAGGTGGTTGCCGTGGAGTTTGATGAATCCTTAGCTGCTAAGCTGCCAGCCCAGTTTCCGGGCAAGGACTTAACAGTAGTTAACGAAGATATTCTTCATTACGATCTATCGCAATTACCAGCAGATTACAAAGTTGTGGCGAATGTTCCTTATTACATTACGAGTAAAATTATTCAAAAGCTTATGACCGCAGCAAACAAGCCGTCTATCGCTGTGCTATTGGTGCAAAAGGAAGTGGCCGAGCGAATTGCCGCCAAGCAAGGTGACATGAGTATCTTGGCGGTGTCGGTACAGCTATTTGCCGAAACGCAGCTAGGTGTTGAGGTGCCAAAAGAATACTTTACTCCGCCCCCCAAGGTAGATTCGCAGGTGATTGTACTGCGCACGCGTGCAAAAGCGCTTGTGCCACCAGAAGATGAAAAAGCATTATTCAGAGTCGTTAAAGCCGGGTTTGCTGCAAAGCGAAAAAAGCTACGCAGCTCTATTGCTGCAGGTCTTGCTATAAGTAAACCAGCGGCCGAGGAGCTACTGCGTCATGCCAACATAGACCCTGAGCTGCGTGCAGAGGACTTGTCGATCGAGGATTGGCTGCGCCTAGCGAAGGACGCGGTATGATAACTGCTGATCAACCGACATGTTTTCCTAATGAACTACTCGTTGCCGTATCGTCGAAGCAAGACGGTACTGTGCTTGATAGGGCGGTTGGCCTACATAGTCCTGAAGTGTCCACAAACCGTACTCGATTTTGTGAGCAAGTAGGCATAAGCTACGGCGATGTTGTGTTCCAACGCATTGTATATGGCAAAGAACAGAGGTATGACGAGATTGCTATTGTGACTGCCAAAGACACGACTCTCTATAAAAGTGAAGTTGCAGCTGATGCATTATTCACTAATCAGCCAGGTGTTGGGCTGTTACTGCCTGTTGCGGATTGCGTTGCTACGGTAGTCTATGATCCAATTAAGCGTTACGTGGCACTGCTTCATCTTGGTAGGCACTCCTCAATCACGCGACTTATCCAAAAGACAATCGATGTATTCCGCCAGCATGGTAGCAACCCTGCTCATCTACTGGTGTGGATGTCACCAAACGTTCACCAATCTCATTATCGTATGGATTATTTCTCCCTTGCTAATACCCCCGAATGGAAGCCATTCTGCGAAAAACGTGAAGACGGCTATTACGTTGATTTGCAGGGCCATAACAAGCAAGCATTTATAGCAGCAGGCCTCAAGGTATCGAACATACACACATCACCACACAATACTGCCACACATAGTGACTACTATTCTCACTCGCACGGCGATACAACTGGACGTTTTGCAGTTGTAGCGATGATTCGTGCTTAGCCTGGTAGGTTATCACTGGCGATAATCCAGTTGGTTGAATTGGCCGTCCAGGTGACGGTTGCTCCAACACATGGCGTAAAAGTCTTCGAGTAGTTTGGTGCAGCAACTGCGCCTTCGGTTTTAATCCATAAAATATAGTAGGGTTTTGTACGTGATGGACAGTTATAGGCTGTTGGTGCTGGGTTAAGGTAAGCATACCAATAGGTGCAGTTGTTCTGTGGTGGTAGGGGTGCGCTATCTATATAATCACCAGCCACCAGTGGAGAAAGCCATGTCCCATCGGTTGCCCAGCTGTAGCTGTATCCATTGCCCGTACAGCCGTTTGCCGAAGCAGTTGTTGAAGTGACGGGATAACTGCCTTTTTCCCCTCGATATAAGTCGATTGCTTTAACGATATTGTTCATATCGGTGAGGCGCTTCGTGTCGCGATTACGCTGCTGGATTCCCCCATATGCAGTGATAGTAATGACTGCTAAAACAGCAATAACGGCAATAACTATGGCTAGTTCGACAAGTGTAAAACCGCTCATGCTTTTCTTCATAGGCATAGTATAGCAGGTTGAGTAGCAAAAAGCATTCATAGTACAGGGGTAGAATCTGGTATACTATACGTAATGGGAAAAAATCTATACATTACGACTGCAATTCCATATGTCAACGGCGTTCCGCATATTGGTCACGCACTTGATTACACCCTTGCTGATATATGGGCAAGGTATCAACGGCAAAATGGCCGTGAAGTACGGTTTCAGGTTGGTACCGATGAACATGGTAACAAAATCGCTGCCAAAGCGGCAGCTGCCGCTATGGATCCGCAGGCCTACGTTGATAGTATGTTCGGTAATTTTCAAACACTTATTCAGGCGCTGAACGTAGAATATACTGATTTTATTCGTACTACCGACGGCCATCACAAGGGCGCGGTACAGTATATATGGCAGCAGCTTGCGCAGTACATCTACAGGGGCACCTATGAGGGTTGGTACTGCCAGGGGTGTGAAAATTTTGTTACCGACAAAGAAGCGGCCGACAATAACGGTACTTGCTCTGATCACCAAACTCCTTACGAACGCTTAAGCGAGGATAACTACTATTTCAAGGCGAGTGCATTTAGCGACACGATTCGCGAAGCTATTGAAACCAACAAAATGCGTATCGTCCCTGAGTTCAGGAAGCGCGAATTTTTAGAATTGATGAAAGATGGGCTTAAAGATGTGTCGATATCACGTCCACGCAAGAACTTGTCGTGGGGGGTCGGTGTACCCGGCGATGATACGCAGGTAATGTATGTATGGCTCGATGCGCTCAGCAATTACATCACTGTTCTTGGTTACCCAGACAACAAAGCCTGGCAAGATTACTGGCCAGCTGACGTGCAAGTAGTAGGCAAGGACATTCTGCGTTTTCACGCTGGCATTTGGCCGGCTATGTTGCTCGGCCTTGGTATCGGGTTGCCAAAGACACTGTTGGTACATGGGTTTGTGAATGTTGGCGGTGCCAAAATGAGTAAGTCACTTGGCAATGGTGTGCAGCCAATGGATGTACTGCAAAGCTATGGGACTGATGCGTTTCGTTACTACTTTAGCCGGCACGTGCCCACACAAGAAGACGGTGACTTTACTTGGGAAAAATTTGAAACAGCATATAATACCGAGCTTGGTAATGATTTAGGTAACCTGGTGCAACGCGTGGCTGCTATGGTGACGCGCTACCAGGCTGGTGTGATTGGCGACGCACCACAGGCTGAGCACGATATGGGCCCCTACCGCGAAGCAATGAAGAATTTTGAGTTCAACAAAGCGCTTGATGAAGTCTGGAATACCGTGCGCGCCCTCAATCAATACCTTGAGCATGTAAAACCTTGGCAAATTGCAAAGAACAGGGAAAAGGATACCGAAGCAACCGAACACTTGGCCGAGGTATTAGCTTATGCGTCGAGTACGCTTCTACAAATTGCCGACTTATTAGTGCCGTTTATGCCCGCCACTGCTGCAGCAATCCACAAAGTGTTCGAAACCGGCGTGATACCAAGCGAGCTTACCCCGCTCTTTCCAAAGATTTATCTTCACACCACCGATCCTCGGGCGTCACAATCGGTATGAGCCCAGTTATTGACTCCCACTGCCATATACACGATAGCGAGTTTTTTGCCAATGATCGAGAATCAGCATACCAGGCATCAAAAGATGCGGGTGTTTACATGATTTGTGTTGGTACCAATAACCAAAGTTCCCAAGAAGCGATTGATTTTTGCCACTCGCATGAAGGTTGTTATGCTGTGGTTGGCATTCACCCGCATGATAGTAAAGACAACGACCCTGCGATGATACGTCGGCTTGTTGCAGGTAATCAAGACACCGTTGTTGGTATAGGCGAGATCGGGCTCGACTACTACTACGATCATAGCCCCCGGGATACGCAGCAGCGAGTACTGCGCGAGCAACTGGCTGTTGCCAGGGAGTTCGATTTACCTGTTAGCTTTCATGTTCGTGACGCTTTTGATGATTTTTGGCCCATACTCGATGACTTCCCTGGCGTAACAGGGGTGCTCCATAGTTTTACAGATACGCAGGCAAACATGGATGAAGGTATTCGCCGAGGTTTGTTCATAGGAGTGAACGGAATCAGCACTTTTACCAAGGACACGGCACAACAAGAGTTGTACAAACATATTCCTCTCGAGAAAATAGTGCTCGAAACGGATGCACCGTTCTTGACTCCAAAGCCATTTCGTGGTAAAATGAATATACCAGCGTATGTGGTAGAGGTCGCTCGTCATCAGGCGATGCTTAAAGGTATCTCTCCTGAAGATGTCATACGCACCACTACCGATAACGCGAGGCGTTTATTTAGGCTAAATTATGAATACCGTCACCACACCAGATGATTACCGTGTTCCCCACTCAGCTGGGGCGGTTGAATTTGCTCCTGACCCAGTAAGTGGCGTTGAACAGATTGATTTGCGCGCTTCTAGTTTAGAACGTCTCACGCACCGAACACTTGAATTGGCAATTCCTGCCCACGAGGCTAATCCAGAAGACGTTGATCCCCGTCGTATGGAATTTGGTAACCAGGCCCTTGAAGCAGCTTTCACGGCGGCCCAACAAGAACTGTATGACCCTACCGATACTCAGCTTATGCTGCAGTATGGTACACAGATTGTTGATGGTTGGCGCGCAATGGAAAAAGCCGCCTAACGAACGGAAGGATGGCAAGCAATGGCTAACGTACTACAAAAAGCCCTCAAGCTCCTCGTTGGGGACGACGTTAACACTGACTTATGGCGAATTCCTAAGAATCGTCCGCTTAAGCCGCTCACAGAGCGAGAGTTATTAAAGCTGGAGAGCGAAGTAGGCTCTAAACTGTTTGGTCCTGTACCGGCGGGCCATCGTCGTGAGTTCTTTTGCCTCGATAACCGAACATGGATATGGCACGAAGAGTGGATTGGCCAAGATAAGAAACTGCAAACAAGCACCGTGCGCTATGAAATTAATGATACAGGTGTACTCAAGGTTCAAGAGGGTGCTCGCTATAGTTACCTTGAAGGTGAAGAGTTACAAAACTTTGGTCTTTCGGTGCGCATGTACTACGAACAAGTGACCCGTGACGTGTATAAGCGCGACCCTGCAACGGGGAAAAAATTGGTATAATAACGCTCATGGATAGTGAGCTTATATACCTTGATCATGCTGCAGCTACCCCACTTGATGAGCGTGCTCTTGCGGCGATGACGCGGTATTTTAGTGATGCATTTTATAATCCAAGTAGCCCTTATGCTTTGGCGGTTGACGTCCGTCGCGATTACGAAGAAGCTAAGCACATACTGGCGATGTGCATAGGCGGTAAGGCCGATGACATTACGATAACTGCAGGCGCTACAGAGTCGATCAATCTCATGTTTGCCAGCATACGTGGTCATGTGGTGACATCGGCAATTGAGCACCACGCGGTTTTGGCAGCTGCGGCAAAGCACGAATCCACGCTCGTACCGGTATCGAGCAAGGGCATAGTTGATCCTGCTTCAGTGGCTGATGCGATTCGCCCTGATACACAACTTGTTAGTATTGCTTTAGCGAATAACGAAATCGGAACAATTCAACCACTTCGCGAAATTGCCGAAGTAGTCCACAAAGAACGTCAACGTCGGTTTGAAGCAGGTGACGAAACTCCACTGTATTTTCACACCGATGCTTCGCAGGGTGTAGGGCAAATTGACGTCAACGTGGCGCGACTTGGCGTGGATGCAATGACGATAAATGCTGCAAAAATATACGGACCCAAACAAGTTGCGTTTTTGTGGGCGCAACACACGGTGCGGTTACAGCCGCTGGTTGTTGGCGGCGGCCAAGAACGAGGCTTACGCAGTGGTACCGAAAATGTAGCTGGGGTAGTAGGGTTTGCAACTGCGTTGCAGTTGGGGGTTGACCATAAAAATTCAGAAGCAAAGCGACTTGCTCGGCTTCGTGACACACTACAAAGTGAACTGCTAAAAGCCTTTCCAGATGCGGTTGTATCTGGTCACCCCAAAAAACGTCTTCCAGGCCACCTGCACGTATCATTTGCGGGTATTGATGCAGAGCGGCTTGTGTTCGCGCTTGAAACCCGTGGCGTGATGGTTGCGACGGGCAGCGCCTGTGCCGCCAATAAAGGTACTCGCAGTCACGTGCTCACAGCAATTGGCCTGGAGCCGTTAGTTGCCGATGGTAGCCTTCGGCTCACCCTAGGACGATTGACGAATGAGCAGACAATTAGTCGGGCAGTTGTTATACTGATAGAGGTTATAACAAACGAAATGAATCGGAGTAGAGGGTGAGGTTACTAAAGACACTACTCGTTGTCGCTGTGTTATTTGCACTATTGGTGTGGGCTATTGGCTCATACCTTGCTCCTGATGCGCTTTCTCGGTGCAAGAGTGATGTCCCTACGAGTACGGAAGGTTGTACGGCTGCTGATGCAATTGTTGCAGTAAGCGGTGGTGACACGCCAGCCCGTGCTGCCGAAGCAATTCGCTTGTATCAGAACGGCTGGGGTAAGTACCTCGTATTTTCGGGTGCAGCCGCCGATAAAACTGGCCCAAGCAACGCAGCAGTGATGAAGCAACAGGCAATTGATGCAGGAGTCGATGCAAACGCTATCCTCACCGAAGAAACGTCAGAAACAACTGGTGAGAATGCCAGTGAGACTGTGTCACTTTTCAAAAAACATAACATTCGCTCAGCAATTCTTGTTACATCAGCCTACCATCAGCGGCGATCACTGCTTGAATTTGATCGACGCGCACTTGGTGTTGACGTCCGGCCGCACCCTGTAGCTACAGACAAACAGTGGAACGGCTGGTGGTGGTTGTCGCCAACTGGATGGGCGCTGGCAATCCCTGAACTCATACGTTCTCTTGTGCTTTCGTCTGGCGGGGTAGACCGTTCATGACTCGTGTATATGTCGGTATGAGCGGCGGAGTTGATTCATCGCTCACTGCAGCGCTGCTTGTTGAGCAAGGGTACGACGTGACGGGTGTATACATGAAAAACTGGAGCCAAGATCTCCCGGGTATGCGCTGCCCTTGGGCAGAAGATCTAGCCGACGCTAAGCGCGTGGCGGTACAGCTTGGCATAGATTTTAAGGTATTTGATTTTGAGAAAGAATATAAACAGCACGTGGTTGATTATATGATTGATGAATACCAAGCTGGGCGTACACCAAACCCCGACATCATGTGCAATCAAGAAGTCAAATTTAAGTTGTTCTTGCACGCTGCCCTTAGCGATGGTGCCGACATGATTGCAACGGGGCACTATGCACGAACAGAAAACGGTGTGCTCATGCGCGCCAAAGATAGTCAAAAAGACCAAACGTACTTTTTGTATCGAGTCACTAAAGACGCGCTGGAGCAGACGCTTTTTCCGCTAGGTAACTATACTAAAGCAGAGGTGCGTACAATGGCAAAAGAGCGAGGGCTCTACACTGCAGCTAAAAAAGAGAGTATGGGCGTGTGCTTCGTTGGTGCGGTGGGGATGCGTGAATTCTTGAGCCAGTATGTGACAACACGGCCAGGCGATATCATCGATAAGCTAACGGGCAACATATTAGGACGTCATGATGGTGCAATTTTTTTTACTCTCGGCCAACGCCATGGCCTCGACATTGGTGGTGGGCTACCCTATTATGTTGTAGGCAAAAATATGGATAAGAACGAAGTGTATGTGAGCACTCAGCTTCATGATGAGGCTATGTGGCGTAAAGAACTTGAACTTGGTTTGGCACATTGGATTGGTGAAGAGCCGAGTGCAGGCGAGTACGATGTGCGAGTTCGCCATAGGGCTCCACTAGTGAGTGGGCTACTCGCAAAGACACAGGACGGCTTTCATATTATCATGAGCGAAGCGCAGCGAGCAGCAACCGCTGGTCAGTCTGTCGTTATCTACCGTGGCGATGAGTGCATGGGCGGAGGTATTTTACAGGGCTGATTCGTGCGCTTGCAGCCACCGCTTCACTCTATCGGTTTGCCACGTGTTCATGCCTAGATCACCATGGTAAAACATGGCAGCACAACGGGTAGCTAGTTTTCCAAGCCGGCCTTTTTTTGCTAAAATCCATTCTCGTTCGCGGGCTAGTTTTTCGAGCAATGCTCTGTCGTAAGCGGCAGCTGCTTCTGGTCCGCGCAGATGTTCGGCTGGTGATAAGTCAAAAGTGTTCATAGGTAGTAGCAAGATTATAGAGTCTTTTTGGTGGGTTGTCAATAATTCTCCTCGAGGTAGCTATGATATAATGGTGCCTATGAATGCCCAAGAAATACGCAATGCCTATCTTCAATTCTACAAAGAGCGTGGTCACGAAATTGTTCCACGTGCCCAACTAGTATTGAGTGGTGACCCCACGACGCTCTTTACAGGGAGCGGAATGCAGCCGATGATTCCATATCTGCTTGGGGAAACGCACCCAAAAGGCGTTCGTATTGCCGATAGTCAAACATGTTTACGAGCCCAAGATATCGATGACATTGGCGACAATCGCCATACGACGTTTTTTGAGATGCTTGGTAACTGGAGTTTGGGCGATTACTTTAAAGAGCAGCAAATTGAATGGATGTTCGAATTCCTCACTGAAGTCGTTGGGCTTGATGCAAGTAAGCTGTACGTTACCTGCTACATTGGGGCGCCTGAGTATGGTATCCCTAAAGATACCGAAGCGGCTGGGGTATGGGCGCGATTATTTGCATCAAAAAACCTTAGCAACGGTCAGGCAGATATAGGCAGTGAAGCGGCTGGCTATGCCCGTGGCATGAAAGAAGGCGAGCGGATTTTCTATTACGACGGTAGTAAAAACTGGTGGAGTCGTAACGGCGCTCCCGAAAATACACCGATTGGCGACCCGTGCGGTCCCGATAGCGAAATGTTCTACGAGTTTGATATACCGCACAATCCTGAATTCGGCGAGTATTGCCACCCCAACTGTGATTGCGGGCGGTTTATGGAAGTGGGCAACAACGTGTTTATGGCCTACAAAAAAGTAGCTGATGGCAAATTTGAGCCACTCGAAAAACCTAACATCGACCATGGTTCGGGCCTTGAGCGTATTGCTGCTGCACAGCTCAATGACCCAGATGTTTTCAAAATCAGCCTCATGTGGCCAATTATCGACAAGTTACAGCAAATTAGTGGTAAAAAGTACGAAAGCCATACCGAGAGTATGCGTGTTATTGCCGACCACCTGCGCGCTGCTACTTTTTTGGCAGTCGATGGCTGTGTGCCAAGCAACAAAGAGCAAGGGTATGTCATGCGCCGCTTGTTGCGCCGCGCCATTCGTTATAGCTTCGACCTTGGTGTTGAGCAAAACTTCTTACAAGAAGTAGTGCCGGTGATTGCCGACATGTATGAAGCTGATTTCCCTGAAGTTAAAGCACAGCGCGAGCAGGTGATTGCAACGCTGGTAAAGGAAGAAAAAGTCTTCCGCCAGACGCTGCGTAATGGTATTAAACAGATGCAAAAGTTTGCCAAAGATGGCCTAACGGGCGCAGAACTATTTATGTTGTACGATACCTATGGATTCCCGGTAGAATTGTCGGCTGAAGAAGCGTTTACACAGGGGATTGCATTGCCAGCTGATTGGCGCGAGCAGTTCGATGCCAAAATGAAAGAACAGCGTGAGCGGAGCCAAACGGCGCAAAAGGGTACCTTTAAAGGTGGGCTTGAGGGTCATGATGATATTCACTTGAAGTATCACACCGGTACGCACTTACTATACAAGGCGCTGCGTACTGTCCTTGGTGATCATGTCGTGCAACGTGGCAGTAACATTACAACCGAGCGTTTACGGTTTGACTTTAGTCACCCCGAAAAGATGACTCCTGAGCAATTGAGCCGGGTTGAGCAAATGGTTAACGATGCTATTGCGGCTGACTATCCCATGAACTGGAAGGAATACCCTACCGATGAGGCCTTTGCCAAGGGGGCGTTAGGCGCATTTGGCGATAAATACGGCGATACAGTCAAGGTGTATTCTGCGGGCGACCCCCAGCAGCCCTATAGTTTTGAGATTTGCGGAGGTCCCCATGTTGAGCACACCGGCCAGCTAGGAGAAGGCGGTAAAAAATTCGTTATCACCAAAGAAGAAGCAAGCAGTGCGGGTATTCGCCGTATCAAGGCAGTACTGCGCTAACGTTATAAACTATCTAAATAGTCATGAATGCCCTTAGAGAGCAGCTCGGCTGCGGCATCTTCGCCACCTGGTATGCCGACGATTTGTAGTTCACCAGTAGCGGGGTTGTGAAAGTAAGCCGAGTACTCAGCTGGTTTACCAGGGTGAAGCTCTACTCGGCAGGTTATGGGAATTTCACTGCCTGGTTGGGCCCCGAGTACATGGATTTTGTTGCGACGCGTCACAGTATATGACGGATCAATATGGTAAGGGAAATCAAGTGTTGCAAAGTGGAATGTTTCCCCGTTAGCCGTTACCGTTCCTAGGGTAACGCCTTCATCTTCTACCACATCACCATCGGGTGTGCCCACCAGAATAGAATGGGTATAGGAGCGAATATGCTCCGTTGGCTCCGCGTGCTCATTAATGGTGTCCTGAAGAGCGCGTAGCATCAGCTCGTCGTCTATATCGATGCGATTCATATAGGCGAACTCTGGTCGCATGACGGAAGTTTGCAGTACGTTTTGCACATAGCCAAGGGCATCGCGATTGTCTACCATACCGCCACCTGGCCCAGATATCGTCCATAGTTCATGATGACCATTTTTTGCCATAGTAAGAGCCGAAGTGTCACTAGTGATGGTGATGTAACCGTCAAGCTGGCTGTTCTCATAGATTGCTTTTGCAAACAGCGATTCGTTTGCGGCGCACTTACTTGGTACACCCGAGTAACGAACTTCTTGATAGGTTGGCGAGGTTCGGAATTGGAGCTCCTCGTAGGCATTGCAAAGGAGCGTTTCAAGGGTTGGCTGCGTAGGTGTTGGATCGCGCGTTATCATAGTAACTATTATAGCATAAACTAGCACAAAAAGCAATATTTTGGGGATTTTTACCATTAGCTCTTTTGTTGTATAATGACAATATCTATGGTTTTCGAAAAATTCCTGAACAAAGCCAACACTCCAGATCCCGACTATCTAGTGGGTCTTGATATTGGCACCGAGTATGTCAAAGCACTGATTGCGCATGTTGAGGGTGATCAGATTGAAATTAAGGGTGTGGGAAGAGCGCGGCAAGAACTTGGCGATATGCACCAGGGAGCCATTGCTGACATTGCTGGCGTAGTACGCAACTGTGAAGCGGCCCTAAGTGAAGCCGAAGAGCAGGCTGGATTGCAGGCAAAACGGTGTGTTATTGGAATCGCCGGCGAGCTGGTAAAGGGTGTGACAAACACTATTCGCTATCGTCGCCCGCAGCCAGATCGTCCGCTCGACGAGGCTGAAATGGAGTTTATCATTGAGAAGGTACAAGACCGTGCTGCCGCAAAGGCGCAAAAGCAAATTGCGCTTGAAACAGGTAATGATGATGTTGAAGTGAAGCTCGTTAATAGTGCACTGGTGAGTATTCATATTGATGGCTACAAAATTAGCAACCCGATAGGCTTTCAGGGCAAAGATGTGGCGGTGCAAATATATACCGCTTTCGCCCCCATGGTGCACATTGGCGCGTTAGAGCGGGTGGCCGATGAACTAGCACTTGAGCTGATTGCCGTTGCTGCCGAGCCGTTTGCGGTGAGCCGGAGTGTGCTCGGTACCGATACGAATAGCTCATTTACTGCGATTCTTGCTGACGTAGGCGGTGGCACAACTGATATTGCTGTGGTGAATGATGGTGGTGTGGAAGGGACGAAAATGTTTGGCATTGGGGGACGTAGCTTCACTAATACCATCGCGAGCGAGCTGACGATTGGCTATGAAGATGCCGAAAAGTTGAAGGTAAACATCGACAATGAGCAGGTGAAAGAGTCGGTTAAAAAAGATGTTGAAAAGGCCGTCGACAAAACACTTGAAGTGTGGCTGGCGGGTGTCGAGCTGGCACTTGGTGAATTTGATAGTGTTGACCATTTGCCGCCGCGCATACTGCTATGTGGCGGTGGCGCAAGCCTCAAAAAGCTGGTCCAAGCACTAGAGAAACGCGAGTGGTATAAAGATTTGCCATTTACGAAGCGGCCAACGGTAACCCACATAAAGCCCAAAGATGTCGTGGGAATTACCGATAGTTCAGGTAAAGCAAGCGACCATACCTTTATCACCGCAATGGGGCTCTTAAGAGTAGGCTATGATACAATGATAGGCACGACGGATGCTGATTCCATCAAGGAAAAACTTAACCGGATGCTTCGAATATAGGGTATGCAAAAAGATGTTATTTATATCGATGTCGAAGACGATATTACCGCGATAATCGGTAAAGTTAAGGCTGCCGAGCACAAAATTGTCGCCCTGGTGCCACCCAAACGTATTGGTGCGATTCAGAGTGCCGTAAACCTGAAACTCGTTCATCGCGCTGCCGAACAAGTAGATAAGCGGCTGGTCATTATCAGCAACAATGCAGCACTCATGGCGCTGGCTGGCTCTGCAGGAATCCCTGTATCAAAAAATCTCCAAAGCAAACCCGAACTTGCCGAAATTCCGGCGCTTGATATTGACGACGAAGATGTGATTGATGGCGCAGAATTACCGGTTGGCGAGCATGTTGTGGCTGCCGAGAAAGCGGTGGATGATGCGGTATCGCCGGCTGTTGGTGCTGCCGCTGTTGCTGCGAGCGAAAATCCAGCGAGGGCACCCGAGCTGCGTGCGAAAGAACCCCTTGCTGCTGCGGCAAGCAAAGTGAAGGTGCCCAATTTCGACACCTTTCGCAAGAAGTTCTTCTTGATTGCCCTTGGCGTATTGCTCTTGATTGGAACGTTGGTATGGGCGCTTGTGTTTGCGCCAAGCACGCGTGTTATTGTAACAGCACGCACCACCGATGCTGCGCTCAGCAGTAAAGTATTGTTGGGTGATTCGCTAAAAACTGACCTCAAGGCCGGTACCATTACATCGCTTACAAAAACTCTTAAAAAAGATGTATCGGTGCCATTCACTGCAACAGGCAAAAAGGACGTCGGTGAAAAAGCTACGGGAACAGTAACCTACACTAATGCTGATTTTGGAGCGGTGACTATCCCGGCTGGTTCAACACTTACATCGGCTAATAGTGGGTTACAATATGTCACTACCAGCGCCGTTACTGTTCCAAAAGGAAGTTGCTCCAATGTATTTAACTGCAAACCGGGGACTGCATCTGGTTCAGTAGTCGCTGCAGAGAGCGGCACGAAATATAACGGCGACACAGGATCACTATCTGGCGCTGGCGTCAGCGCGGCTTTTGCTGGACCGACCAGCGGCGGTACTACACGAGAAGTAACCGTGGTATCACAGGAAGACGTAGATAAAATTTCTGGCGACGTGGCCAAAGCTGATGTATCTGAAACGACGAAAAAAGAGCTAGTCGCGCAGTTTGGATCGGATTACGTTATACTAGATGCCACGTTTAAGGCAGATAAGGGTGAGGTCAAGCCGAATCCAGCGGTTGGCGCCGAAGCGACAGACGGTAAGGGAGCTCTAAGCGGCGCAGTAACCTATAGTCTGACTGCGCTTCCCAAGGCAGAAATAGGTAAATACCTTGATGGCTACTTTGCCCAGCAAATTGATGGACGCACTAACCAAAAGGTTTACTCAAATGGACTTAAGGAAGTCTCGTTCACTAACATTGGTGCAGCTGAAAAAGGATTTTCTGCCAATATTGCCACCAATGGCAAAATAGGCCCAAAGATTGACGAAAAAGCCCTCAAAGATTTTGCAAAGGGTAAGCGCTACGGTGAAATCCAAACACACGTTCAGCAAATTGATGGCGTTGACAGTGTCGATGTGAAGTTTGCGCCGTTTTGGGTAAGCAAAGCACCTAATGATGCAAATAAGATTAAGATTGAGTTCAAAGTAAATGGCGCATAACCACCCATTGCTCGCTCTCGACGTAGGGGAGAAGCGAATAGGGGTGGCGCAAGCAGATACTGCGGTGCGTATTGCGGTTGCTCGCGGCACTATTGCCGTTGATGGAACGGAGCTCGACCAACTGAGGAATATTATTAACAGTGAACGACCAAAAGTGATTGTGGTAGGATACCCGCGAAATCAATCTGGTCAACCAACAGCACAAACCGCATTTGTTGAGGCATTCGTTGCGCGACTTGGTGATGTTGGGATGCCTGTTGTGTATCAAGATGAATCACTAACGAGTGTTCATGCTGAAACATTATTAAAGCAACAAAAAAAGCCGTTTAGCAAGGGTGATATAGACGCACTTGCTGCCAGCCTGATTTTGCAAGATTACCTGGAGCAGACGTATGGACGGGTTTAAGCGACCAAAGCGTCCCGTGCTACCGCAACAAGCATCAAATCGTGTTCTGCCGCGACCAAGCACACTTGATGAAGCCCGCTTGCCCGCAGTAGGCAGCCCAGACAGGCAAACAGCCTGGGGTGAAGATGTATTGCCTGCCGAGCGCAACGAAACGTCGCCATCCGTAAAGGTAGTCAAGCAACCATCAAAAAAGCGCACCTGGTTTCTGCGCCTGCTAGCTATTGTCTTTGGCGCGCTTATTGTGCTGGGGGTGGCTGTGTTTGTGTGGTATCAGCAAGGTATTTCCCCAAAAAATAGTTCTGACACTACAGACTATAAAGTCGTCATCAACCCTGGAGCATCGGTGGGCTATGTGGCAAAAAGCCTGGAATCCCGAGGTATTATAAAAAACAAGTTGGCATTTGAACTCTATGCTCGGCTGAGTGGCAAAGCTACTTCGCTCAAAGAAGGAACCTGCAAAGTAAAGGCCTCTCAATCTGCTTCGGAAATCCTCGATATACTTTCTAAGGGGTGTAACGAATTCAAAATTGTAACATTTTTCCCTGGTGCAACCATCGAACAGCCACTTTATAAACCCGCTCACGCGGAGCTGGACAAGACGATGTATATTAAGTATCGCCTTTCCCAGGCTGGGTATTCAAACGATGAAATTACCGCTGCTCTTGGACAGGAATATGCCGGTCCACTGTTCGCTGGTAAGCCAGCTGGTGCAGGCCTAGAGGGGTATATTTACGGTGAAACCTATTACGTAGATGTCGATGCGTCTGCTCAAAAAGTCTTACAGACGACGTTTGATCAAATGTATGCCGATATGAAAAAGAATAACTTGCCAGCACTGTATGCAAAGCAAAACCTTACTATGTATCAAGCAATAACTCTTGCCTCGATTGTGCAGCGTGAGCTTAACTGTGAAGGAAAGCCAACAGCAGAACGAAAAGAGCGCTGCTACCAGTATCAACGTACTATTGCACAGATTTTTCTAAAAAGGCTGAAAGAGGGTATATCACTTGGATCAGATGTAACCTTCATCTATGCGGCCGACATGCGCGGTGTAGCTCCAACGGTTGACATTGATTCCCCATACAATACACGCATACATACGGGGCTACCCCCAGGCCCCATCGCTTCACCTGGTCTTCTTGCGCTTCGTGCTGTTGCCAATCCATCAGACACTAACTACCTGTTCTTTATCGCGGGTGATGACGGGCTCATTTACTTCGCCAAGGATCAAGCGGGACATGAAGAAAACATCAAAAATCACTGCCAAAAGCTTTGCAACGAGCTGTAACCACCCCTGTTAGATTGCCAAAAAACATAGGCGTAACACTTGACGTTTAGGGCGAGGCTTGCTACAATACAACAAGCACATTGTCGCTTATACACTGGCTATAACAGTAGTCAACGTAGGTGGTGGGAAATCAAAACGTACACTGTGCCTACCTTTAAATGTCGTACGGACGCCGAAATAAGCACTTTTTATAATACCAATTAATAAAATCGGTCGACACGCGCGTTCCTTTCCTGCGAGCCAGGAGCAAGACAGAGTGAGGTAGCCGCATCACTAGTAATAGTGGTGCAGGAGAACGATTATTCGTAATCAACCATCCGTTGTGAGCAACGCTCACGCGAATACAATTGAACTTTCCTCGAACGTTCAGGCACAGCCTACTGTCCGTTCGAAATCTACTAAAGGCTCTATTTCAGGCGCTACCGTCGCGTCTTATTTTGGCATTTTTCTGCTTGTTATTTCTATGATTGCCATTGGTTATCACCCGCCAGTCAAGGAATCAGTGGCAAATGTCGGTACGGCGGTGAGCGAAACAAGCACTACCACAGCACTTGAGGGTGCACCAGTTGATCAACTTATGGCATCTAATATTGCGGCAACAATTGCTGAAAGTGCTGATATGCCAATTACTGCAGATGTTGCTAACTTGTCGCAATCTCTTGCTATCGAAAGTACACTGGCTCAAACTGATACCAACGTGATTTCAAAGCCGCAGATTGTTCAGCCTGCCGCAGATAGCCGAATCTCGCAGCAGTACACTACTGTTACTGGAGACACCGTACCATCTGTTGCGCAGAAGTTTGGTGTTTCCGCTACGACAATTAAGTGGGCTAATAAACTCACTTCCGATACCCTGGAGCCAGGCAAGACACTTACTATACCACCTGTTGATGGCGTGGTGTATACCGTTAAATCTGGTGATACGATTGAAAGTATTGCAAGCAAATATAAAGCTGACCCTGATCGCCTGATTGCGTTTAACGACCTCGAACTAACAGGTAACCCTGCTGCTGGTACGCAAATAATCATACCTGGCGGTGACCTTCCTACAGAGGAGCGCCCAGGCTATGTTGCGCCGACCGTTGTTCCACGAGTAAGCTACACAACCATTAACTGGAGCGGTGGTGGTGACACCTGGCGTGCTCCACAGAGCTGGATTGGCATGGGTGTCGTAGATAACGGGTATCCGTTTGGTCAGTGTACGTACTATGCAGCCGTTCGTCGTGCTGAATTTGGCATGCCGGTTGGCAGGCAATGGGGCAATGGTGGCTACTGGCGCTATAGCGGTGCTGCCGCAGGACGGGTTGTCGACAATAACCCAAGTGCCGGAGCAGTTATGGACGGCGCGGGTCACGTGGCCGTTGTCGAATCAATTGAGCCTGGTGTTCGGATTTTTATCTCTGAAATGAACGGTTATCGCGGCGGTGGCGGCTGGGGCCGAGTAGGCTATGTCACGATTAGCTGGGGTGAAGCAACCAGTGGCATGTACAGGTACGTTCACTAGAATATAGCAATAAAACCATTAATAGCCCCTGTCAATATAGGGGCTATTTTGATATACTGTAACAGAATATGTTTGTTGATACTGCAAAAGTAACCGTTCAAGCAGGCAAAGGCGGCGATGGAGCCGTTAGTTTTCGTCATGAAATATATGTTGATAAGGGTGGTCCAGATGGTGGTGACGGTGGCAAAGGCGGCGATGTTATTTTTTATGCAGACGGCGGTCTTAATACTCTGGTGGACTTTCGTTACAAACCTGAGCTCAAGGCACAGGATGGTGTAGCGGGCAGCAAGCGAAAGAAAGCTGGTCGCATGGGAGAAAGCCTGCGCGTAAAGGTGCCAGTTGGAACTCTCGTTAAGCGACAGGGCGAGATTATCGCAGATTTAACCTGGTCAGGGCAAGAAGCAGTGGTTGCACGTGGCGGTGATGGCGGGTTCGGCAACGCGCACTTTAAATCGAGCACGCGGCAGACGCCGCGAATGGCTGAACTTGGTGAATTGGGTGACGCGTTTGAAGCAGAGCTGGAGCTTAAGCTGCTTGCAGATGTTGGACTGGTAGGTTTTCCGAATGCGGGCAAATCAACGTTCCTTTCTGTAGTAACGAATGCGCGTCCCGAAATTGCCAACTATGCGTTTACAACGCTTTCACCCAACCTTGGCGTTGCGGATATCGATGACGGCAGTATACTCATTGCCGATATTCCAGGGCTAATTGAGGGTGCAAGTGAAGGGAAGGGGCTTGGTGACGCGTTCCTGCGCCATGTCGAACGAACGGCCGTGCTTCTTCATTTGATTGATTGTTATAGCGAAGATGTGGCAGCAAGCTACACGACCATTCGTAGCGAACTGGCAAAGTATAGCCCAGAACTGGCAACTCGTCCCGAAGTTGTAGCGCTCACAAAGTGTGAGGGGTTCGACGATGAAATGATTGCAATGCAGACCGATGCACTTCGTTCTGTGGTAGCAAAAGGCACCCCGATTTATACCATATCGGCTGTTGCGCACTCGGGTATTACTGATTTGCTTCGTGAACTCCGACGTATTGTGGTGCAATCGCGCGCTAAAGAGGACGAAGGTGAAATATTGGAAGAATATAGCTCAACTATTACGCTAAGCAGCGAACAACTTTCGGAACATTGGGAAGTTACCTATGACGAGCAACAAAAGGTATACCATGTAGCCGGTGATAAAATCGAAAAGTTTGCACGCCGCACTAACTATGATCAGTTCGAAAGTGTCAATCGACTACGTGATATTATGCGACGCATGGGTATTGCTCACGAGCTTAGCCGGTCCGGTGCAGTTGGTGAGAGTATGGTGCAAATTGGTGATAGCCAGGCATTTAGTTTTGTTGAGCAATAGTTCCACCTGCTATAATACATAGCATAATACAGGAGGAGACTATGGCAGAACGACTGAAAGTGATGACTGATGGAATTATTGGTGCAGTAACGGATGGTGATTTTGAGGCCGCAGTGCGAACAATCGATAGTCTTGAGCCTGTTGAACAGGGTGAGGGTTGGGCCTTTAGCGATGTGGACCAGGCGGCGTTTGATGCGGCCACGAGCGTCATTGCTGAGCGCGCTGAGCATTTTTCGCTTGATAGCGATCAGGCTGCGTTAGTTGTACAAATGATGCGTGAGAAAGCTGCCGAAAGCGAAGTATAGGCTTGGCAGCTCAAACCTATTTCTTCTATGATCTTGAAACAAGCGGGCTGAATGCGCGGACTGATCGCATTATGCAATTTGCTGGCCAGCGTACCGATATGGAGCTAAACCCGATTGGTGAGCCATTTAATATTTTAGTAGCGCTGAACGATGACACACTTCCAAGCCCAGATGCCTTGATGGTAACGGGTATTACTCCGCAAAAAACGCTCGATGAGGGCTATACCGAAAGTGAATTTTGTAGAATACTTATCGAGCAAGTATTTACAGAGGGTACGATTGCGGTTGGGTTCAATAATATTCGCTTTGACGACGAGTTTATTCGCCATACGCTCTGGCGTAATTTTTACGATCCTTATGAATGGAGCTGGCGCGATGGACGCTCCCGGTGGGATATGCTGGATGTTGTTCGCATGACACGCGCACTGCGCCCAGAGGGGATTAACTGGCCTGTTGACGCAAATGGTGTGGCCACGAATCGACTAGAGCTGCTAACAAAAGAGAATGGCATTAGTCACGAGGCTGCGCATGATGCACTAAGCGATGTCCAGGCATTGATAGCCGTGGCCCGGCTGATTCGCAGTAAACAACCCCAGTTATATGAGTACCTTCTTTTGCTGCGTGACAAAAAAGCAGTTCAAAAATTGGTTAATGTCGATGCCAAACAACCGTTTGTTTACACTAGCGGCCGTTATGATTCAGAGCATGCAAAAACTACTGTTGCCTTTCCGCTTACAGCGGGCAAAAATGGTAACGTTGTAGTGTATGATTTGCGCTATGACCCAGCGCCATTTCTCAATTTATCGGCTAAAGAACTAGCAGCTAAGCTTTATGCTACCTGGGAGCAGCGCCAGAGTGCCGATTTTGTACGCCTACCCGTAAAAGAACTGCAGTATAATCGCGCACCTGCTGTCGCTCCGCTTGCTGTGCTGGCGAAAGATGATGGATGGAAGAAGATTCATTTGACACAGGAAGCGATAACGACACATCAGAAGACGCTGTTGGCGCATCCGCACTTTGCCGAAAACCTGCGCAGCTTGTTCGAGGCTCGACCAGAATATAAAGTACTTCCCGATCCTGAGGCTCAGCTCTACGACGCCTTTCTGGACGATAAAGATAAATTGCGAGTTGAGGCAGTGCGAAACGCAACAGAAAAAGAATTAGCCGATTTTCACCCAGAGTTTATAGACGAGCGTTTACCCGAACTTTTGCTCCACTATAAGGCGCGAAACTATCCTCGCTCGCTGAGCGAATCCGAAACAACCCAATGGGAGAATTGGCGTATGAACCGGCTGCAGTCGCAGCTGCCGTCGTTTCTTAAATCGTTGGCGCGCATAGCAAAAACAGCCGATGATTCGCAGCAGTTTATGGTTCAAGAGTTACAGCTTTGGGCGGAATCGATTCTGCCCGCTGAGAGTTAAATATGGCTATAGCGACGGCGCGGCATGCGTGAGCGCTGTGTTTTTGCCAACTTGTTGTGTCGGTGCGTATTCATCGCTCGCTCAACATGTACCGTGACAATGATGGCGATGATGGCACTATATAGCGACATCATGAGCCAATACGGAATCACAACATAAGTCCCAGGAATAACACCAGCAAGGACAAAGTTGAGCAAAGCATTCGTAACTTCACCTTGAATAACAAGGACAAATAGGCCGACTGCTCCTGCGATAATGATGAGATTCTTTTTTATAAACACGCCTTCATTAAGTATGAGCAGATTATAGCATAAATACTTTTTTTAGTCAATAGTGGTATAGTATAACGCTGCTAGGAGACTGGAAAAAATGAGCGTTTTCATGTATACTTATAAGCCATGTCGGACAGCATACGAGTTAAAGGAGCACGTGAACACAACCTCAAGGATGTAGATGTTGAAATACCCCGCGATAAGCTGGTGGTAGTTACTGGTCTTTCCGGAAGTGGTAAATCTAGCTTAGTTTTTGACACAATTTATGCTGAGGGGCAACGTCGTTATGTCGAGAGCTTGAGCAGCTATGCGCGTCAGTTCCTAGGGATTATGGACAAGCCAGATGTCGATAGCATCGATGGTCTTTCGCCGGCGATTAGTATTGATCAGAAGTCAACCAGTCGAAACCCACGTAGTACCGTCGCCACGGTGACAGAGATATATGATTACATGAGGCTTTTGTTTGCTCGTATCGGTGTGCCGCATTGTCCAGTATGTGGCAAGGCGGTCCATCGCCGCACGGCCCAGGCAATTATCGATGAAATTATGAAGCTGCCTGAAGGTACCAAAACGATTATTTTGGCACCAATTGTTAGCCAAAAAAAAGGTGAATTTGCCCATATTCCCGAACAATATGCCCGATCGGGCTTTGCACGAGCACGGGTTGATGGAGTAGTATACTCGCTTGATGAATTTCCTGAATTACAGAAGAGTTATAAGCACGATATCGAAATTGTGGTTGATCGTGTGGTCATAAAGGCTGAGGTAGTGAGCCGTATTACTCAATCGGTTGAACAATCACTTGATATCGCCAGTGGTGTCGTGCAAGTGCTCGATGCTGACACAAACGAAGTGCACACGTACAGCCAGCGCTACGCATGCGTTGATCATCCGAGTGAAGATATTCCTGAACTTGAGCCGCGCTTGTTTAGCTTTAACGCGCCGCAGGGTGCATGCCCGGTATGTACCGGGCTGGGAAGCCGGCTTGAAATCGATCCCGAGCTTGTATTTAATCCCAACCTTACTATCGCTGAAGGTGCGATTCGGCCTTATAATCGTGTGAATAGCGACGCGTGGTATATGAAGCGGCTTGCGGTAGTGGCTGAAGAACATGGTTTTAGCATTCATGTCCCTGTGAAGCAATTGGCGCCAGCTGATTTGGAAAAAGTATTGTACGGCACTGGCCAGCAGAAGTATCGTGTGCGGCTTAGTGGTGGACGCTACTACGACTCAACGTATGAAGGAGTGATCCCCAACCTTGAACGTCGCCATAAAGAAACCGATAGCGAATTTATGCGCAAAGATATTGAGCGGTTTATGCGCGAGCGTCGCTGCACGGCCTGCGATGGCATGCGTCTCAAGCCAGTAGTACTCGCGGTGAAGGTACATGGTTTCAACATTATGGAAATGTGTAACCTTGGTGTTGATGACGCAATTGAACTCATAGATGGCCTTACGCTTAGTGAAGACGAGGATTTGATTGCGAGGCCAATCAAAAAGGAAGTGCGGGCGCGACTAGGATTTATGAGCAATGTTGGTCTCAGTTACTTAGAACTATCACGTGCAGCCAATACGCTGAGTGGCGGTGAAGCGCAGCGTATTCGATTGGCAACGCAAATTGGTTCTGGTCTGCAGGGAGTATTGTATGTGCTTGATGAGCCAAGTATTGGCTTGCACCAACGCGACAACGATCGCCTAATTGGCACCCTTAAACACCTTCGAGACTTAGGGAACTCGGTACTTGTGGTAGAACACGACGAAGATACCATTCACCAGGCGGATTATTTGGTTGATGTTGGCCCAGGTGCGGGAGTTCACGGTGGGCAAATTGTTGCTCAGGGTACGCCGGCAGAGGTAGCCAAGAACCCCGATAGCATCACAGGGCGCTATTTAGCTGGTACTGAAAAAATCCCCCTCCCAAAGAAGCGCCGTGCTGTCGAAAAGGACCGAAAACTTGTTATTCGCGGTGCACGTGAAAACAACTTAAAGAATATCGACGTTGCATTCCCTTTGGGGTTGCTAACTGTGGTGAGCGGAGTGAGTGGCAGCGGTAAGTCAACGCTTGTTAATGATATTCTTGCTAAGGAGTTATCTGCCCGATTGCATCGTGCACAAGCCGTGCCGGGTGCGCATGAAAATATCGAAGGCATTAACCAGCTCGATAAAGCGATTATTATTGATCAGTCTGCGATTGGGCGCACGCCACGTTCTAATCCTGCTACCTACACGGGTGTGTTTACGCCAATTCGTGAGTTATTTGCAGGAACGCCTGAAGCAAACATTCGTGGCTATAAAGCCGGTCGTTTTAGCTTCAACGTCAAAGGGGGCCGCTGTGAAAATTGCCAGGGTGATGGCGTGATCAAAATTGAGATGCATTTTTTGCCAGATGTATATGTAACCTGCGATGAATGTAAGGGTAAGCGCTACAATCGTGAGGCACTCGAGATTAAATACAAAGATAAGACGATTAGTGACGTTCTTGCTATGACCGTTGAGCAAGCGTGTGAGTTCTTTGAAAATATTCCTGCGATTGCTCGCAAGCTCGACACGCTCAACGAAGTTGGCTTAGGCTACATTACGCTTGGCCAGCCGGCAACAACGTTTAGCGGTGGTGAAGCGCAGCGCATAAAGCTCGCAAGCGAACTAAGTAGGCGTAGTACCGGCAAGACGCTCTATATACTTGATGAGCCAACTACGGGGCTGCACACGGCTGATGTAAAGAAATTGCTTGAAATACTGCAAAAACTTGTTGAAGGCGGGAATAGCATGATTATTATTGAGCACAATCTTGAGGTTATTAAGTGTGCTGATTACATCATTGACATGGGTCCTGAAGGCGGCCAGGGTGGTGGCACAATTGTTGCTGAAGGTACCCCCGAAGAGGTTGCGCGCTCTAGTGAGTCATTCACTGGAAAATATCTAAAGCAAATGCTGTAGCAAATTAGCTCAATGAATACAAGCGAATGTGTCTAGAGTTTTTTGCGCTTGCCAAGGACGATAGCAAGTTCTCGTTTGGTGCCTTCCCACAGGGCTGTGCGCTTCTCTTTGGTTTTGAGGGCGTGGTAGAGCATCGGTGACACGCTAAGAAATATAATAATAAGCGCTGCAATCTCGACGTTAATGCCCATTTCGTGCAGAACCCTACCGGCGTAGTACCCAAGGTAAGTGAAAGAGTAGGTCCACGTGAAGGCCCCAATAATATTGAAGGGAAGGAATTGACGATAAGTCATTTTGCTGACACCGGCCACGATTGGTACAAATGTGCGCACAATCGGCACAAAACAGGCGAGCACAATCGCAATCGGCCCATGTTTCTCGTAGAATGCTTCAGTCCTGACGAGGTTCTCTTTGCGGAAGAAGCGACTATTAGGTCTGTCGAACAATTTTCGGCCGACTTTTTTGCCAAAGAAGTAGCCGGTTTGTTGCCCTAGAAGCGCGCAGAGGAAGAGCAGGAACGCAAAAAGATGAATACTCACATTGCCGAAAGAGCCTATGCCTTGTTGTACCAAAAAACCAGCGGTAAAAAGTAGGCTATCACCAGGAAAAAGGAAGCCAATAAGCAAACCCGATTCAGCATAAATAACGAATAGTACGGCAACCACACCGAGACTAGTAATAAAGTTAAGCAATGCTTCCATTACTCCCCAGTGTAACATATGTCACAGCATTGATTACACGATTTGCTATAATAATAATCACTAGTATCTAACTCCGAAAAGATATCCTCGGAAAGGAGAAGTATGGGAGATAAGATTACATTAAAGTTAGAAAAACGCGAGCTTCACGGCAAGAAAGCTGCCAAGCTACGCCGAGACGGGTTAACCCCCGGCGTTATTTACGGTGGTGATTTGGAGCCAGTTACTGTACAAGGAAATGCACAGGAAGTCGCCAAAGTAGTCAATCGCGCTGGTAAACATACCCCAGTTCACCTGCCTGGATTCAAGCGAAACATCGCAATGATTAAAAGCGTTGACTATGACCCAACACGACATGGTCGCATTCGTCATGTATCGTTCCACGCAATTAAAGCTAACGAAAAAGTGACTGCTGAAGTGCCGATTCGTCTAGCGGGTATGGGTGAGAGTGAAGCAGAAAAAGCCGGATTAATTATCTTGCAGTCACTCGACAAAGTAGAAATTAAAGCCTTACCAGCAAATTTGCCCGAAGCACTAGAAGTATCAATTGTCGAACTCCATGAATCGGGCGATCGTGTAACAGTAGGTGATATTGCACTGCCAGAAGGTGTTGAACTTGTTGAGCACGATACGGGCCGTGTTGATGAGGACGACGAAGAAGCGGAAAAACCCTCAGTTACTGACCTTGTTGTTGCAACGGTTTATGAGCCGAGTGCACTGGCAGCTGCGAACGAAGCAGCTGCAGGCGATGCTACAGATGAGAGTGAAGTTGAGTCTGAGAATGGTGCAGAAGAAACACAGTCCAATACAGGAGCTTCTGAGGAAGCCGCTGAAAAAGCAGAATAACCAAGCTTTCTAAAGGCATAAAGAGCCCGCACTATGAGCGGGCTCTTTGATTAATGCTAGGCTAGTACTCGCTGTCATTGTAGGTATAGTCTTGAGCGTGATAGGCAATGCCTTCATCATGGTACTTCACAAAATCACGTGCGCTCTCAAAAACCTTTTCCTGCGAAACTAGCTCTTCTTGTGTCATCCAGTAGTTTCTGCCACCTTCGAACTCAGTCTCCATGGTGCCGGTTGCATTAGCGCAGTGCATGATGATAAAAACTTTGTCTTCCAGTAACGATCCATCAGATTGGCGATAATCCTTTTTATGGAACACGTGGCTAAAAGTAAAGGTACCGTTGAGGCCGGTTTCTTCTTGGAGTTCTCGTGCCGCGGCGTCTTCGAATGATTCGCCCCATCGCACCTTGCCGCCCAAACGACCAAAAAATCCGTAGTAGGGTTGCTTAAGCCGTTGTTGGCAGATGAACTCTCGCCGTTTACCGTTTTGCCGTTCAACGATGAGTGCAACAGAAACCTTAGGCTGTTTCTCTATTTCATTTTCGTCCGTATCCATGCGATTAGCATATTCTTTACCGCGTGGTGTCAGGCGGTATTTATCGCCATCTCTTTCAACCATGCTTGAGTTGATAAGCTTTTTGATATGGAACGTGAAGTGATCACTAGTTAAATTGGTTGTTTTTTGCAGCTCGGCAAAACCTGCTGCGGGTGTGAAAAGCAAATGCCGCAAGATGGCAGTCTGTGCTGTATGTACGTCTGGTTCGTAACTCATAATGTCTCCTTTATGCTAACACTCCGCACTGTAGCAAGCTACCAAAAGCTTTTCTAGTAAAGTTGACTTTAGCTACTCTTCGATGAAGCCGCCGCTTTGACGCTTCCATAGTTTTGCGTATATACCATTGTGAGCAAGTAGTTGAGCGTGTGTACCGTCTTCAACAATACTTCCTTTGTCGATAACTAAAATTCTATCAAGCTTAGCAATAGTTGAAAGCCGGTGCGCTATAACAACACTCGTGCGTCCCTGCATGAGGTCACTGAGTGCATCTTGGATTTGTTTTTCACTTTCGCTGTCCAGGGCACTCGTTGCTTCGTCGAGTAACAATACTGGTGCATCTTTGAGGAGTGCGCGAGCGATGGCAATACGTTGACGCTGACCGCCACTGAGCTTAACGCCGCGTTCGCCAACAAGGGTATTGATACCATCGGGGAGCTCCTTAATGAATTCCATAGCATTAGCTTGCGTGGTAGCTCGCATAATTTCTTCTTCGCTTGCTCCGGGTTTTCCGTACGCAATGTTTTCTTTGAGGGTGCGGTGAAAAAGCATTGGCTCTTGCGGCACAAATGCAATGTGTTGGCGGAGATTTTGCTGCGTAAAATCGCGTAAGTCATGGCCATCGAGGGTAATAGATCCTTCGGTTACATCAGCAAAGCGCAGTAGCAAGTGTGAAATGGTTGTTTTGCCAGCCCCGCTATGCCCCACTAGCCCAACTTTTTGCCCGGCAGGAATGTGAAGGTTGATGTGATGAAGCACATCTTCTTTATTGTCTTCATAGCGATAAGAAACACCGTGAAAGTCAATGGTTGGAGTTACTTCAGTAATGTGCTGAGCATCGGTTCGGTCATGCACTCGGTTTTTCTCAAGAAGCATGCGTGTCATTGGCTGCGCTTCAAGGAGCGCTTCTTGGTAGCCATTGAGCATTTCTCCAAGCGAAAAAAGGTTTGAACCAACCAATTGCAGGAAGCTGACGCTGAAGATGACCGTTGCCATATCAATTTTACCTTGAGACAATAGCGAGATGCTTATGCCCAGCGCGGCAACCTGGACAGTAATAGAAAGTAGTACACGAATTGAACCCTCGGTCATTACAAAGCCGATATCTTTCATGAAGGCATGAGTAAATTTGTTGCCAAGAGTCGAAAGATGCTTGTACTCACGTGCCTCACCGGTAAAGGTTTTGACAACAAGCTGGTTGGTGAGCGCATCGGCAACATGTCCATGAATCTCGCTCCGTAGCTCGCGGCGCAGGTTGCGCCAATACTGACGCTTTTTCAGACTCCACTTTACTTGCAAAATAAGCACGACAATGAGGCCCACAAGCAGTGCGGCAAGAAGGGGAGACTTAACCGCCACAATACCAATACCGACGAGTAATGATAGGGTAAAACCAAGCGTCCGAATAATTGCCAAATCCTGGATGGCTGTCTCGCTGCGCACGTAGTCAATGTACTTACTGGTTAGCGCGCCAATCTTTTCATTGGTGTAGAACCGCATGTCTTTGTGCAATAATTCATAGAATGTCGCATTGCGCAGCCGCGTGACAATTTGTGATTCGTGAATCGTTAGTGCTCGGAAGCCCACGAAGTTAGTAATAAATCCCACCACACCGGCTGCAATGGTGTAGTAAAAGTATTGCTGAGCCTCGACAATGTTACCCGTTGTCATTTTGCCAATAGATTGACTGAGTAGATAGGGGATGAGAGAGCTGATCACAATACTTGCTAGGGGAATAACAATGAGAGCCGTGAAAAAGCTAGGTTTAAAATGGCGGATCTGTTGCCAATAAAGCCGCACCGTTTGTTTACTTAAATTCATACTTCCTTTCCTTTAGGAGTGTTAATGGGTGGTGTTTGTCTCGTGAGCGGTCGGGACGTCCCGACATTCAGACGAATAGAGGAACCGCTCGGTTCATAGTCCTTTTAGTATACGGTATACTAGGGGTATATGCAAAAAATCCTTCTCTATTATAAGTTTACGCCAGTAAAAGAACCGGAACTATTGATGCTATGGCAAAAAACATTGTGTGATTCGCTTAGTCTTAAAGGGCGCATCATTGTGAGTGCGCAGGGGATTAACGGGACGGTTGGCGGAGACATTGAGAACTTAAAAGCGTACATAAAAGCCACGAAGCAATTCCCCGGGTTTAAAGATATATTATGGAAGTGGAGCGATGGCGGTCATGATAATTTTCCACGTATGAGCGTAAAGCTAAAGAAGGAACTCGTTGCCTTTGAAAGCTACTCCGAAATAGTCGTTGATGAAAATGGTGTGGTTGGGGGCGGTCCGCACTTAAAGCCTGAAGAAGTGAACGAGATGGTTGAAAAATACGGTGATGATGTGGTGTTTTTTGATGGCCGTAATAAATACGAAGCGGCAGTCGGACGGTTTAAAAATACCGTCGTGCCCGATACACGGACAAGTCGAGATTTTATTAGCGAGCTTGATAGTGGCAAATATGAGGAATTAAAAAACAAGAAAGTTATTACCTACTGTACTGGGGGCGTCCGCTGCGAGCTGCTAAGCGCAATGATGAAAAAACGCGGGTTCAAAGATGTGTATCAAATTGATGGTGGAATTGTAAAATACGGTGAAAAATACGGTGATGATGGCCTATGGGAAGGTAACTTGTATGTGTTTGATGGTCGAATGGGAATGAATTTCAGTGATCACGCAAAGGTTATTGGCGAATGTGTTCACTGCAAGGGGAAAACGAGCAACTATGAAAACTGTCTAGAGCCAAGCTGTAACCAACTTGTGCTTATTTGCGAATCATGCAAACAAGACGATAAAAAGCTTTACCACTCACCGGTTTGTGCAGCTAAAGCGTTAACGAAAGTAAGCGGCTGATGCCACACATTCACACCGCTCCTGGCCAGCATGACATAACAGTAAGTGCTTATATTGTACGCCTCGACGCACAGCAGTCACGGTGCTTGGTGCATATGCACAAAAAGCTCGGTAAACTTATGCAGGCGGGTGGTCATGTTGAACTTAGCGAGACACCATGGGCGGCCATTGTGCATGAACTGCGCGAAGAAACTGGCTACACAGTGGATAATTTGCACATACTTCAGCCGACGGCGAAGCCTGTTCAGGTGCACAATGCTGTCATTCACCCAGTACCGGTGTTGTTCAACACGCATAAAATATCCGACGATCATTACCATACCGATCTATGCTATGCGTTCACGACAACCAATGATCCGACTGAGAAAATCGGTGATGGTGAATCTGACGATTTGCGTTGGTGCACACTCGCCGAGCTGCGGCAATTACGAGATAGCGGAGTTGCGCTGGCCGATTCGGTAGGAATATACGAGGCGATACTAGAGCAGTTTTTGCCAGTGTTCCATTCAGTTGAGGCGCGGCTTTATAGCACCGATGAACCAAATGACGCTGGTCATCTTCAGTAAACTACTTTACTAATGTATACCCGCGCTCCACAACATCTTCGACACTTCCGTAATTAGTCACATTGGTGTAGCCTTGTTTTTCAAGTAATGTTTTTGCTTCATTCGCCCTATTCCCACTGCGACAGTAAAGGGCAAGGGGAGTATCTTTATTGGTATTAGGAAAGATACCGTTGCGAATATCGGTCACGTCGAGGTTGATAGCACCATCGATATGCCCCGCCGTGAATTCTGCTGCCGTACGTACATCATAAAGCTTAGGGCGAACAGTTGTTGTGCTTGATTGATTGGCTGCCTGTTGCCGGTTACCAGCGACGATAAAATAAACACCACTGCCAAGCACGAGGATTAATAAAATCCCAATTACTATTCTTCTCATAGGTACCTCCCCTGGTATGCTTTAGTGCGCTATACTGATAGTATGGCATTATTTACGACAACTACGCAAACTGAATTTGAACAAAAAGTACTCCATAGCAAGAAGCTTGTCCTCGTGGACTTCTGGGCACAGTGGTGTCCGCCATGTCGAGCGATGGCGCCTATCCTTGAGTCAGTGGCCAAGAAGATGGATAGCGAAGTCGACGTCGTTAAGGTGGATGTAGAGGCCTCTCCTGACAATGGAATGCTTGCTCAAAAATATGGAGTACAGGGTATTCCAAACATGCAGGTAGTTAAAGCTGGGAAGGTGGTTGATGAACTCGTGGGTATGCGACCACAAATGGTACTAGAAGACGAACTAAAGAAACACCTCTAAACCGAGAGGAAGCCGCCATCGACAACCACCTCGCTTCCGCACAGGTAGTCGCTGATTGGGCAACCAAGGTACAACGCAGCACGAGCAATATCGTCGGGGGTTCCCATTTTACCGAATGGTAGCCGGGAATTAAATTTAATACCCGTGAAAATAATGGAAAAATCCAATCGCTTCAGTGCGGCAATCCCAAGCTTTTTGGCGCCCGGTGTGGCCACTCCTCCAGGAAGGATGGTGTTGATTTTCCAGCCGTGCTTCGTATAGTCTTTTGTTAATCCTCGACTGAGGGCTAATACCGCAGCTTTACTCATCCCGTAAACTGTCATGTTATCTGTAAACCCAGAGCGAGCCTCAATAGAGGATATATTAACAATGGTTCCGCCCGCTTTGCCACGGCGCGCAATCATGCCCTTACACATAAATAGAACTGCTTCCGTATTTACACCCATCATCCATTGATAGTCTTTGTGCGAGAGTTCCTCGACTTTGTATGGACGAAACACACCAGCATTATTTACGAGAATATCAGGAGGGAAGTCGAGCGATTCCCAATAACGGGTGATTGCATCGGTATCAGATAGGTCTAAGAGCTGCTCATCAACATGGACACCATAGTGCTGTTGTAACTTTAATGCAGTGGCACGAAGGGCGGCCTGGTCCCGGTCGACAAGTATAAGATTAGCTCCAGCCTCTGCATAGCGATGAGCAATTGCCGCACCAATACCCATTGCTCCACCTGTAATAAGCGCAGTTTTCCCTGAAAGATTGATAAGTTGGCTCAGTGACATCGACATCGTATTCATACCCTTATGATACTGCTAATTGTTATTCTTTGCATGTATACTAGAAATAGTGAATGCTGCGTTGGAGAAAAAATTAAAGACATTGCCACGTTCGCCTGGGGTGTACTTTCACCGGTCAAAAAGCGGCGAGATTATTTATGTCGGTAAGGCTGCGGTGCTTAAGAACCGCGTTCGCCAGTATTTTCAGAGCAGTAAAGATTTTGATGTCAAGACTCGTGCTTTAGTTGACGAGATACATGACACCGAATGGCTTGAAACGGAAAGCGAAATAGACGCGCTCTTCCTAGAAAGCGAAATGGTCAAACGGTATATGCCACGCTACAACATTCTATTGCGGGACGATAAGTCGCAAACGTTTGTGCGGATTGATATGAAAAGTGAATGGCCCTACGTGAGCTTTACGCGCAACCCAGCAGACGACACCGCAACCTATATTGGTCCGTTTTACAATGGCTTTGCGGTCAAGAAAGCCTTGCGGTATCTGCGCAAAGTGTTCCCGTACTACACCAAGGCACCGGCAGGCGGTCGCCCTGACCTCGATATACATCTTGGGCTGAGCCCACGCCCCGACATAACGAGTACTGAGTATAAAATAAGCCTAAAAAAGCTCATAAAGTATATTGAAGGCGGGCGGATCACCATTACTAAAGAGATTGAAAAAGATATGAAAAGGGCTGCTAAGGCGCAAGAGTTCGAAACGGCTGCACAGTTGCGCAATAAACTCGGTTACCTAAAGGAACTACAGCGACGCATCATGTTTGGTGACAAAGAGTTTCTTGATATCAGCAAAGACAAAGCACTTGGCAGTATTACCGAGCTATTGTCGTTGTCTCAGCCACCAAAACGTATTGAGGCATTTGATATTAGTCATATGAGCGGTACTGATGTAGTAGCGAGTATGGTTGTCTTTACCAATGGCGTAAGTAACCGCAGCGAGTACCGAAAGTTTAAGATGACAAAACAGCGAAATGACGATTATGAGAATATTTATGAAACAATTTTCCGTCGTTTTAGCGAAAAAAATATCCAGGCATGGGGAATGCCGGATTTGCTGATTGTCGATGGCGGAAAGGGTCAGCTATCATCAGCACTTGACGCGCTAGAAGCCCGCGAAGTAACGGTGCCCTGCATTGGGGTTGCAAAGCGCGAAGAAGAAATAATAGTTCATCAAACGCGTTCGCACATAGCCGATACCTACCTGAAACATCTTGTGGTTAATCCTATTCGAGGAGTATCTGTTATTCCTTCGCGTTATTATTACGAAGTCAATCTGCACGTTGGACAGCTCAACGCTGGTACTCATTCTAAGAATTTGCGCGGTGGTGTGACTGATAGCCCATACGAAGACGTGACGAAACTTATTCAGCGAATGCGCGATGAGGCGCATCGATTTGCGGTGAGCTACCACACCACGCTCAAACGTACGCGCCAGACCAAGAGCAAACTTGAAGACATTCCGGGTATAGGCCCAATAACACGCAAGAAACTCATCCAAACTTTTGGGAGTGTTCGCGGCGTAGCTGCTGCGTCCGACAAAGATCTCATACAGGCTATAGGCGCAGATAAAGCGCAAAAAGTAAAAGCTCATTTATCGACGTTATAGTGCTTGTGGTATCATGAATGCATGAAGATGTTGCGACACGCCAAAGGGTTTACCGTTGTTGAATTATTGGTGGTGATTACAATCATTGTGGGTTTGTCGCTGCTGACAATATTTGCTATTGGTTCTTGGCGCACACGAACTGCTAACACGGAAGTTAAGACCGCTCTAGCGGCCGCTACGACTGCACTGAAAGACTACAAGAATTTTAACGATGGATACCCTACGGGCAGTCCGCCGACCTTACCATCATCTTTCGAGCCTATGACAAATGCGACGGTAACATACATATCAGGCACGGCGTCCACCTACTGCTTACGCGGTACGAGCACGGCAATTACAACCGTGATTTGGTATGTCACTCAGGCTTCTGCGACACCCCAAACAACTGCTTGTACATAGTGTTATAATTCTTTCATGGATTCACGTAATCGACGCGATAGGATGCAGCGATTTGCCGATGCACTGCAAGGGGGCCTTGTTGTGCTAAGTGGCTACAAACAAATGCAGCTGGCGGGTGACATGGCGGCTCCTTTTTTGCAAGAAGGTAACATGTGGTGGCTAACGGGAATTGAAGAGCCAGGTTGGAAGGTAATTATTGACGGTACTCGAAAGAAAATGACACTCGTACAGCCGCATCGTACAACCGCGCAGAAACTGTTTGAGGGGGGCATGTCTGTAGACGATGCTCGAGCCATAAGCGGCGCGGACGATGTCATAGACGAAAATGATTTTGAGCAAACACTACGCCAACTACGGCGGAGTCATCCGTTGGTATATACAGTGGTGGACGGGCGTGAGTATGGCTTTGTTGTAAACCCCGCTCAGCAGGAAACAAAAGCGGTGCTAGACCGCGTGTTTGAAACAGTAACAGATTGCGGTGATACGCTGGCAGCTCTCCGTGCTATCAAAACTGATGACGAAATCGCATATATGAAGAAAGCCGCTAAGCTTACCTGTACTGCTTTTGCCGATGTTCGAGCAAAGTTTGAAGCGTATCGATACGAATATGAGATTGAAGCGGACTTTAATGCAAGTTTTCGTCGGCACAACGCCCGACATGCGTACGATCCCATCGTGGCGTCAGGCTCCAATGCTGTCACGTTGCACTACGGTGCAAATAACTGTAAGTTGCCCAAGCGCGGGCTAGTACTTATTGATATTGGCGCACGGGTTGGGGGGTATGCGGCAGATGTTACTCGGACTTACGGTATTAATCCAACGAATCGACAGCGGCAAATCCACTCACTTGTGGAAAGCGCGCAAAAGAAAATCATCCAACTCATCAAGCCGGGTGTTGAGGTTCATGACTATTTATTGCAAGTCGACGAAATTATGAAAGACACTCTAGAGTCCGCTGGGCTACTTAGTGATCGTAGCGACGAAAAAGCTTACCGCCGTTACTTTCCTCATGCAATTAGTCATGGGCTGGGCGTAGATGTGCACGATAGTTTGGGTAAGCCAAAGACACTGCAGCCAGGCATGGTAATAACAGTTGAGCCAGGTATTTATATCGAAGAAGAGGGGATTGGCGTTCGGATTGAAGATGATATTTTGGTAACTGCCAAAAGCCACATCAACCTAACTGGTAGTTTATCGACAAGTCTATAGCAATAAGCTATACTATTATTACTGATGAAACGGCAATTACTTATCTTTATAATCCGTTGGATGCTTAATTCCTTTGGGCTTTGGGTCGCAGTGCGAATTTTTGGAACTGGGTATTCCGGCTCTGAGATTGATGCAAGTGCAGGAGTATTCCTTGTAGCTGGATTAATATTTTCTGTTGTCAATGCCATTCTCAAACCTGCGGTAATCATCTTGGCGCTTCCTGCCATCTTGGTGACACTAGGACTCTTTACCATCATTGTGAACGGTCTCATGGTGTATATTTCGCTCAAACTTGCCCCTGGATTGATGATGACATTCTGGCACTCAGTACTTACCGGATTAGTACTAAGTCTGGTAAACTATATAGTAAGTAGTGCGCTCGAACTAGAATACATGCGCGTACGAGAGGAGAGAATGTGAGTATTGATAGTGTTTTGCAGGCAGTAACGATTGGATCTGCAGTACTGATGATTATTGCGGTGCTGTTGCAGCAGCGTGGGGCCAGCCTTGGCGCAGGTTTTGGTGGCTCAAGTGAGTTATATACAACTCGTCGCGGCCTCGACAAGAACTTGTTCGAAGTGACAATTTTTCTTGCAATTACCTTCGTGCTGTCGATTCTGATTGGGCTGGTATTGCCAAACCTAACCTAGGAACTGCCCGTGGACGAAGAAAAACAAGGGTGGAAACAATTTAAACGCATCAAGCTGGATAAAAAGCAGTTAGCTCGTCGTGTCAAAAAAGCAGAAGGCGCTACTCAGCGGCATGCTCATCGTTTTATTATTCGGCGGCTCGATAATATTCGGCTTGTATCGCGTGAGATCACCTTGTGGCTTGTCGTCGTTGGACTGATTATCGCTGCCCTTGGCGTGCAGCTGATGCTTGGGCAAAAGCAATTCACTCGTCAGGAGCGTATAGCTGGTGGTACGTACGTTGAGGGAGCTATTGGTCAAGTTGATACGCTCAACCCGCTCTATGTTTCAACCCCGTCGGAAGAGTCTGCGAGCCGACTGCTGTTCTCGTCACTTTATAACTACGATGAAACAGGCCACATTCACCAAGATATAGCCAAAAAGCTCACGATTGACGCAAACAATACAGTGTATACCATTTCACTCCGTGACGATGTGTCGTGGCATGATGATACGCCGCTTAGCGCACGAGACGTCGTGTTTACCATTAACCTAATTAAAAACCCTGCGACTCGTTCTCCACTGCGTATCAACTGGCTTGATGTATCGGCAGTTGCGGTTGACGCCACAACGGTGCGTTTCACGCTCCCCGCTCCGTACGCTGCCTTTCCTCATGCTCTAACGTTCCCCATATTACCTGAACACGTACTCAAAAACGTTGCTGCTGGTGCGGTGCGCGAAAGCGCATTTAGCCGATCTCCGGTTGGCAGTGGTCCTTTTAAGTTCAGATTGCTGCAGGCTGCCGACGCGGTCAGCAGGCACAAAGTAGTGCACCTTACGGCGAATAAATCTTACTATGGCGGAAGTCCGAAGCTCGATAGGTTTGAGTTGCATGCATACCTTGGTGAGTCGGCAATGCTTACCGCGCTCAAAGCTGGTGAGCTGAGCGGAGCCTCGGGGCTTTCATCGGTGTCAGTTGGCCAGGTGGACAAGCAGCGATATAGGTTTACTCCGCAACCGCTCAATAGTGGCGTTTACTTGCTCTTTAACATGAATAATCCGTATCTCAAAGAAGACAAAGTGCGACTAGCAATTCAGGCTGGAACCGATACGTTACAGTTACGAAAAGACATTGGCGGAGGTGTCCTGCCGCTCGATGGTCCCATATTGTCAAACCAGCTGCAGGGTGAAGACGTGCCACACTTGCCCGCAACTGATATCGCGAAGGCGCAACGACTACTCGACGAAGCTGGCTGGAAGATGTCTGGAAGCTATCGGGTGAAGGATGGCAAGCAATTGAGCTTTACTATTACTACCACGAAAAGTGCCGAGTATGAACGTTCACTAAAAAATATTGAAAAACAATGGCAAAAGCTTGGCATAAAGATTGAGAAAAAGGTCGTTGACACAACGAGCGTTGCTTCAGCGTTTGTTCAGGATACGCTGCAGGCACGCAACTTTGACATGCTTCTGTACGAACTAGCAATTGGTGCAGATCCAGACGTCTACGCCTACTGGCATTCATCACAAGTGGGGCAAACAGGGTACAACTTTACTGGCTATTCAAATAAAACAGCCGATGCAAGTTTGGCAAGTGCTCGCTCGCGGCTTGAGCCAGCCTTGCGCAACGCCAAGTACAAACAATTTGTGAGACAATGGCAGGAGGATGCTCCGGCGATTGGACTCTACCAGACGGTCCTAGAATATATTTCTAGCAAGGGAGTTCGGTCCGTGCGCACTGACTCGCATCTGGTTACTGAAGCTGATCGATATGCCACTGTTCAATACTGGACGGTGCAGGCAGGCACAGTTTACAAAACACCATAGCTAGCGTATAATTCATCTCTGTACATTGAAAATACATGCACTGGTGGCGAAATTGGTAGACGCGTCAGCTTGAGGGGCTGGTGATCATTGCGATCGTGGAAGTTCAAGTCTTCTCCAGTGCACCAACATAAAAACCTGAGCCTCGCTCGGGTTTTTGTTTGCTATAATAGACAAGACGGCGCGTTGGCGGAGCAGTTACGCGGAGGTCTGCAAAACCTTTTAGATGGGTGCAACTCCCATACGTGCCTCCAGGGTTTTATATAGTATATGCGCGAGTGGCGGCTGCGTGAAACGTAAGTAATCGTAGACGTCGCGTCTTAGCAAGCCCGAGAATGGCTCAAAACTTCGATAGGACATATGGGTAATATATGCGCGAGTGGCGGAATTGGTAGACGCGAGGGACTTAAAATCCCTTGACCAAAAGTCGTGCGGGTTCGATTCCCGCCTTGCGCACCAATAAAAAGTAGTAGAGCTTGTCTCTGCTGCTTTTTATTGATAGTGACAACGTCACGAAATCGGACCCGTCGCGGTTCGCTAAGGCCCGGCCATTCATGGGACGGCGCTTTATATGAACATCTTCCCGCCTTGCGCACCAATAAAAAGTAGTAGAGCTTGTCTCTGCTATTTTTTATTGGTGGTGCGCTAGTCATTACCCCTTATGACTGTTATACTATAGGTATGGCAACTCGACAAAAAAAACCTTCTGCATCGTCCGTTAAGAAGGCCAAAAAACCATCAAGCAAAAAGATACATAAAAAGGATTCTCACCCTGTAGGGGTCAAACAGCGCCTCAGTGCCATTTATAGCAGCGCACATAGCCGCATCAATGGACTCTTACGACGCCGGCCCCACCGTAGTTTTCGCCTTACTCGTCGACGTGACTATAATCGTTCACTAAAACTTCCTGGGTACATTGCGTTTACCCTGTATGTTACAAAAGTTATTCGTGAGCATCGCTGGACATTTCGGCTTGTCATTGTTCTATACGCAGTTATTATTCTGCTGCTGGGTGGGTTGATAAATCAGGAAACATATCAGCAAATGTCTGATTTACTCCAAGAAGCGCGCGACGGTTTGTCGTCCCTTGGTATTAATCGACTTGGTGAAGCGGGTTTATTGTTCGGTCTTGCAATCCTTGGTGGGCAGAGTGAAGGCGCTGCTAATCAAAAAATGACTTTTTATCTTATTCTGCTGCTTGTGTGGTTATGCACCGTTTGGCTTTTGCGTGAATATTTAGCTGGACGACGGCCGAGGTTTCGTGATGGCTTATATAACTCTGGCGCACCGATTATGTCGACGATTGCGGTACTTGCTATTGCTGTTATCCAGCTACTGCCCGCAGGGCTGTTCATGCTTGTTTACTCGGTGCTTGGCGATAGCGGGATGCTTGCGGGGGGCTTTGGCGGGATGCTCGTGGGGCTTCTTGCGGTGGCCGTAGCATGTCTCGTGCTTTATTGGTGGACGTCAACCATTATTGCGCTCGTCGTCGTAACACTGCCGGGTATGTACCCAATGAAAGCTATAGCTGCTGCCGGTGATATGGTTGTCGGGCGTCGACTGCGCATTCTTTTACGACTGTTGTGGGGTGCCCTCATGGTGCTTATTGGGTGGGTAGTCCTCATTATACCCGTGGTATTTTTGCAAACACTCCTTTCAGAAAAATGGCAGTTCCTCGCAGGCTTTCCGCTCGCGGCTATTGTTGCGGTCTTTATTGCTGCGGCATCGGTAGTTTGGTACGCCAGCTACGTTTACCTACTATATAGGAGAATAGTTGACGATGATGCAAAACCAGCCTGAACGGCGTATAGCAGAGCTTCGCCGTCTTATTAATCAGTATAGTTATGAATATCATGCGCTGGATGCTCCATCAGTTTCAGACGCAGTATATGACGGTTTATTTGGTGAGTTAAAAACACTTGAAGCGCAGCACCCTCAGTTCATAACAATAGATAGCCCCACGCAGCGTGTGGGCAACAAGTTGCTCGAAGGCTTTACGAAGGTTCGACACAAAACACGAATGATCAGCCTGAATGATGTATTTGATGTAGCCGAAGTAGAGGCATGGGTAGCACGCATGGATAAACTGATGCCAGGTACAACGCATGAGTTTTTTGCCGACATTAAAATGGATGGCTTAGCGTGCTCGCTTGTGTACGAAGATGGCATACTCGTGCAAGCGGTGACCCGCGGCGATAGCTTTGTAGGCGAAGATGTAACTTCAAATGTACGAACTATTGCCAACGTTCCGCTTTCGCTTCATAGCGCGCCAGGATATGAGTATTTTTTACGTGGTCGCACGGAAGTGCGCGGCGAAGTCGTCATGCTCAAGCGCGACTTTGAAAGGCTGAATGAAGCGCAAAAAGCTGCAGGTAAACCTACTTTTGCTAATCCACGCAATTTAGCGGCCGGGACGATTCGGCAGCTTGATCCAGCGCTCGTGGCAAGCCGACCCCTCCATTTTCGCGGCTACGATATACTGCGCGATGACCCAGCGGAAGTGCCCACGAATAGCTTTGCATATCGTGCGCTTACTGCGCTAGGAATCGCGCGTAACGCGCAAGCGGCTACATTCACTTCAATTGATGACGTAATGGCATTTGTTGCCCAGTGGGATACGGCCCGCGGCGACTTACCGTTCAACACCGATGGGCTCGTCATTAAGATTAATGATCGAGCGCTCTTTGAACAGTTGGGTATCGTTGGTAAACAGCCAAGGGGAGCGGTTGCATACAAGTATGCCGCTGAGCAAGCTACAACAATTGTTGAAGATATTGTGATATCGATTGGACGGACTGGCGCAGCTACTCCCGTAGCAGTTTTTAATCCCGTGCAAGTTGCAGGCACAACGGTTCAACATGCTAGCCTGCATAATGCTGATGAGATTGCTCGGCTTGACGTACGAAGAGGCGACACGGTAGTCATTTTTAAAGCAGGTGATATTATTCCACAGGTTGAAAGTGTTATTACCGAGCTTCGTCCAAAAGATTCACAGCCGATTGATTATGAGGCTGAATTAGCACGCCAATACCCCGAGCTCGAATTCATTCGTCCAGAAGGCGAAGTTGTTTACCGAGTTAAAGGGCTCACAGGCCCGCTTATTTTGAAACGATCGTTGCAGCATTTTGCTAGCAAAGGCGCACTCGATATCGACACGCTTGGCGAAAAAAACGTCGAAGCACTGGTTGACGCGGGGCTTGTAAGTGACATTGCAGATATCTATAACGTCACGAAAGAACAGCTATTAACACTTGAGCGGTTTGCTGATATCTCGGCGACTAAACTCGTAGAAGCGATTGCTCATAAAAAGCATCCTGAATTGGAGCGGTTTGTGTATGGCCTCGGTGTTCGGCATGTTGGTATACAGACGGCAATTGATGTTGTTGAGCGATTTGAATCACTAGATGCTTTGCGCCATGCAACCATTGATGAGTTGGCGAGCGTGACGGGTGTAGGGGGTATTGTTGCAGAATCAATTGCGGCATGGTTTGCCGATGATGACAATTTGAGTTTGCTTGACAAGTTTTCTGCACTTGGTGTACGGCCAGTGTACCAACAAAAGTCCGGTGGGCTAGCGGGGAGTAGTTTTGTAGTTACAGGCACGCTCGAGGCAATGGGGCGCGATGAAGCGGCAGAAAAAATTCGTAGCCGCGGGGGCACATTCCAGTCAGCCGTCGGCAAGGATACAACCTACTTGGTTGCTGGTGGCAAAGTAGGAGCAAGTAAGCTAGCCAAAGCCCAGCGCTACGGTACAAAAATTATTGACGAGAAAGCTTTTCTTGCACTGTTAGCTGAATAGCTAGCCCATGGAACCATTAATTTGGCTCAGTGCATAGGCTACTTCATCAGCGCGGGGGATCGTTTGTGACCATTGTTGAGGTATCGTATCGTCGTCCATCAAAATGAGCACACAAGGGAAGTTGGTGAGTCCATAAAATTCCTTCACGCTAGCACCATCACCACGCGAAGGATCCAGGTAAACAACCTGCGTTTCGTCTGGTGTTAGCGAGTCAACTTCTTCGCCAAATGCTATAAGTTGACGCTCGGTGGTGATGGTGCCATCACCAAGCACATAGATTGCTGGTCCTTCTCGATCGGGGATATTGGTAAATTCTAATGCCATAATTTTAGTATAGCGCATGTGGCCGAGCAAATAATTGCGTATACTATAGATATGGAAAAACTACCGACATTCATTACGGGTAACCAATCAAAAGCAGACTATTTATCGCGACAACTTGGTGTTCAGCTTGCTCATCAAAAAATAGACCTTGACGAGCTGCAGTCGACTGATTTACATGTGATTGTAGAACATAAATTACGCCAGGCTTATCATCTTATGAAGCGTCCAGTGTTGGTAGAGGACGTCGGCTTGAGCTTTAATGCACTTGGCGATTTGCCCGGGCCTTACATAAAATGGTTTGTTGAACATGCAGGCGATGAGGCCTGTTGCCGTATGTTGGATGGGTTTGAGGATCGTTCGGCAGTGATTCGTTGTACGTTCGGGTATTTTGATGGCGAACGCATGGAATTCTTTGACAGTGCGCTACCCGGTACAATAAGTACGACACCAAAAGGTGATAACGGGTTTGGCTTTGATCGGTTTTTTATTAATGAGGGGTACGATATTACTCGCGCGGAAATGTCACAGGAAGAAAACGAGCGTACCTATGCCGAGCAAATGAAACCATTCGCAAAAGTACGAGCATTTATCGATACACTCATTCAAGATTAGCACTCACTGAGCGCCTGGCGGCCGGCGATAATGAGCTGATGGTGTGAGCCATGAAGCAACTGTGGGTTCAGGTTTGCCACATCATGCCACCCAGCTGAACCTTTGCAAGCATCGTCCCCAGCAACAGTATGGCTCGCTAGGGCGATACGCCCCACAAATGCTGTGGTGTGCGGCCATGCAAGCAGGGTCTCGCGATGATCGCGTACGGGACCATCGTAAAACTGCGTGAGTTGCTCGGGCTCAAGAGCAAGGTTTATCTCTTCCATTGTTTCGCGCAGTGCGACAGCAATGGGAGCTTCCCAGCCGTTATCGGTGTAGTCAACAAACCCACCGGGTAGTGCTAACAGCCCATTATCTTGGCGGCGAATCAGCTGGACAACATCGTTGCTTTCTTCGGCAAATAGCACCACGTCTACGGTTTTGTTAGGTCCCCAGTGCCAGAACTGGCCTTTGTTGAGTCGCAATCCGCGCTCACCAAGCACACGCCGGAATTCTGGATGGATAATGCGCTCCGTTCGTGAGTGCAACCGCTCCATTAGGCGCACTCCTGCAGCTCGGGTGAGTGTGCAGCTGGTGTTGCCATGCGTTGGCGAGCAAGGCGTAGGTAGCGGTCTACATCGTCGCTTTCGCCCATGTGCTTACCACTGTCGTCACTTAATTTAACGGTGCCTCTACCATTGACTGTTACGGCCTTTGCCACTGCATTCCAGCTTGGAATATCATTGCCATTGCCGTCGCCCATGTTGTTGACAGAATGGCCACCAATGCCGAATTTTGCACCAATTCTTCCTGCCTGGCGAAAATCTTTGTCCAGGGCGAGCGCTTTGTCGATGCTAAGGCTGTTACTGAAGAAGAGTGTTTTAGTGCGTGGGTCAATACCGGCCTTTTCTAGCGCGGCAATTACTTTGGCGCCAACCTCTCGTTCATCACCAGAATCAATGCGGTAGCTTGCTACTCGCTCCAGTTGTTCTTGTGTCATATCATGCAGCGTGACGTCGCTGGTAAAGGTATCGATGAGTGCAACTGGCATATCAGGGTAGCGCTCTAGCCAGTCGGCGATAACCTGGTTTTGGCCATCAAGGGGGTTTCCACCACGCGATTCTTCAAGTGCGGCATAGGTCATGCTTAGTTCATGCGCATTAGTTCCAATGGCGGCTATACCATACTTGCGCGCTAGGTGAGGGTTTGAGGTGCCCAGAAAGTGCTCAGGGCATTCATTTTTAAACCGTTCAACTGCATGATCTTGCCAGTCGCTGCTATAGCGACGGCGGGTACCAAATTCAGCAAAAGAGAATTCGGGTGTCGCATTGACTTTAGCAATAAAATCATCAAGCCGACGGTCACCGTCTGCCCACACAGCTGCAGGGTCGATGCCATTTGCAGCCAAGTAGCGTGGGTACCACAGTTCACTCAGCTGGCTTAGCATGGGTATCTCCCATAGCGACGATTCATTCCAGGGTGCAGTGACTTCAGCGGCAATGTCGTTGTGTTGCTCGTCCATATATACATGGATTGCGGGAAGGCGAAAGCTTGCCAGGTAGCCTAGGTATGAATCGCGGTAGCGTTGCTTGCCGAGCGCGTCAGTTTGATCACGCAACCAGTCGAGCTCTTCGGGAGTAAACTGCAAATCGAGCAGGCTATCATAGTGAGCTTGTAGTTCTTCCACGCTCACATAGTCGGCAATGCGCATGCGGTCTGGTCGGCGGTTATGCATGCGGAACGTGACTTCGGCATCAGCATTTTTTTGGTGAATCAAATCGCCCATAGGGAACTTATATTGATCTTGTAGGTTTAATAGCGATTCCTTCATGCTATTGCTCCAGTCGGCGTGCATCGATACGGGTGAACGCTTCTTTGAGGGAAATGGTTTTGACACCCGCTTCGGCCATCTTGTTGATCGCAGCTATGTCGTCGCCGGGCTGTAGGTTTACGCCGCGCATTGCTTCGCGAATAGCGTACACCTCCACATTACGGCGGTTCTCGAATGCTCTACGTACGTCAATGGCAGTTGCTTGTACGCAGTAGTCGGTGGCAAGGCCGCCAACAAACACGGCAACATCCTCCCATCCTTGGGGCTCAATCATTGCTTCAAGGGTGACACCATTTTTTGCTTTGCCCTCCATGCCGGAGTATCCATCGGTTGTGCCTGTACCTTTGCTAATGATAGTATCGGTTGGCCGTATGTCCAGGTCAGCGTGGAAGGCTGCTCCTTCGGTATTGCGCACGCAGTGCATAGGCCAAGCATCAAAGTGCGGAGTTTGCGCCGGATGCCAGTCGCGCGTGAAGGCTACACGCCCTAGGTGGGTGGCACGTACTCGCTCGGCAAGCTTGTTAATAGGGGATACCACCTGTTCGCCCTCGGGTACCGCCAAACTTCCACTGATGAAGTCGTTTTGCACGTCAACGGCGATCAGTACGTTGCGCTTTGGGATTGAATCGTATAGTTCCATAGTCTTCTCCTTTACTTATTGTTAGTTATACACTAACTAATATTTACACTTTACCTTACACTTAGTGTCATGTCAACACTTTTTTGGTAATTATTGAATAATTCTCGTTTGCTCGATGATTTTGAGGGCAGCATTATGGGCAGTTGCCAGGCGCTCTTTAGGGGTTCCGTGCACCACTATATAGGGAGCACCAGACTTTTTAATGCGAGCCACAAACCAGCGGTGCATGGTGTGCCGTATATGCTCGCCATCACGTAATCCATCTTGCACAAAGGGAATTTCATCACCAGTGATGATATACAAATCAGCTTTATCACAACTGGCTATTTGCTTCATTTCTTTGGTGGTTTTTCCCATGTAACGTCGTTGCCATAGCTCAGTTGCAGTTGCATTTGTATCGCACACCACTATGCCGTCACTTCGGGCAGCAATTTCGTTCTCATACTGCTGCTGCAGCTTACCAATGGCATAAAAATCATCGTCTTTCCACGCTGTTTTAGTGGTCATGATCGACTCAGTGTAGGGGCGACCAATTTCTGGTACCCATGGAGCATTAAGTGCTGTCGCAAGGTCACGAGCTAAAGTTGTGGTGCCTGTTGATTCTGCCCCAAGCACAACAATCCGTGTTGCCAGCCCGGCTTTGGTTTGTGGCGAAAGATAGTCCCAATTACCGTATAAGTCACTGCGGACCGCAGTGCCGCTTATAGGAACGGCGAGGCGCTTGGTATCGACCATTATGTGCGTCGCATTCATATACTTTGCCCACGTGATTCCATAAGGCTCACTGCTGTACACGACATCTGGCTTGTACCCCAAGAACTGCATGGTGTGTGCTGCCCACGCTACCGAGTCGTCATCTTTGCCAATATCGGGAATAATATGAATCGTTGCGCGCGGATGCCGTGCTTGTAACCAGGCTTGGCGACGGGTCGCTGGAATATGGTAAGCGGGATTATCGACAACTAATACGTCCACATGGTCACACTTGGCCAGTGCAGCATCGATCAGGTAATTATGGCCAAGATGGGGTGGATAAAACTTCCCGGCGATGACAGCTTTCATGGTTACGCCTCCTCAGCTATACATGCTTGCTCACGTAGAGTGGTTCGCTGCCATGCCCATAGGCCGTACAGTGCATTGCCGAGGAAAATGAGGTAAAGAAGTGCGACAAACGGTACCTGCTTATACCAGTACAACCATACCGCTACAATATCGACCGCAATCCATAAGTACCAGTTTTCGAGTTTTCGCTTCATCATGAGGTACTGAGCGGCAAAGCTCATGACGGTAGTCGTCGCATCGATTGCAGGCAGCGCAGCTGGTTCTGCAAAAAACTGTGGTAGCCAGGTATGAATATTACTAAGTGCCCACGTGGCAACAACACTCGTGAGTGCAATACCGCCAAGCCATGCGAGGTTAGAGCGCCATGTATTAGTCTCGACTATCACTTTGTCATCAGCATCATTCTTGTTGGCAAGCCTGGCCCACATATACCAGCCCATAATACCTGTAATAAAGTAGTAGATTTGCTCAAAGAAATCGGCATATAAGTTAATTTGATAAAACAACACGCCGAACAGAACAACTCCAGCAATACCAATAGGCCAGGTGAGGATGTTGCGCCTGGCGACCAGTATGACACAAACGAGGTTAAGAATTGTTCCAACAAATTCTAAGTAGCTAATGGGGTAGCCGAGAAACGTAAAAAATATATTGTTGACGTTGAAGAAGGCAAGCATTGCTTCCATAGTAGTTCACTTTCTGTACTTAATGTACTTATTACACTAACTACTTTGACTGTATCGCATAGTTATTGTTATGTCAACACTATTTACAAATATTTTATTCGGCGATATAGTGAAGGCAGAAAGAGGTGCCCTATTATGACGATGCCCAAAGAACTCGTACTCGTTCGACACGGTGAATCTGAAGCGAATGTGGTACAAAAACGCGATGACCATAACGTTGACCCAGAAATTGCTCGACAAATTATGGCGCGGCCAGACTGGTTACAGCGCTTGACGCCACGGGGTAGAGAGCAGGCTAGGAATGCGGGCGATTGGATTCGGTCAAACATCGGCAGAATCGCACAGTTCGACGGAGTGTTCTATTCACCGTTTTTGCGAACACGCGAAACCGCTGCGTATGCTTGTGCGGATGAGCAAGTGGAGCTCACTCATGAAGACAGGTTGATTGAGCGAGATTGGGGACTCTACGGCAAATTGACTCGCAAAGAGCAGCAAGAGCGCTACCCTGAAACCTATTGGGAAAAGAAGCAAAACCCGATGTTTGCGCGGCTAAATAGCGGTGAAAGTCTGATGGACGTGAACGCCAGGGTGAGGGATATGCAGGGTACCCTGCACCGTGAGTACCCCGATGGTCGCGTCCTGTTATTCAGTCACGGTGACACCATGAATGCCTGGTTGTATGAAGTTGCGTACATGCTTCCTGAAGAGTTTGAACTACATGATAAAACGTTTTGGTTTGAAAACTGTACGGTAATGGATTTTTCGCGTATTAATCCAGAAGATGCCCGTGATGAGCGCACAAAACTGCATTGGATGCGGATTGTGCACACCACCAAACCAAATGAATCGCCAAATGGCGGGCAGTGGGTGGAACTGGCTAAACGCCGTCGCTACGCGCCAGCCGAGTTGTTGCGTCAGGTAGAAATTGCTGAACGCCTATTGCCACAGGAGGAGCCATGGCAGATTCAGCGCTAGAACGAATTGGGCGAGAGCTGGTACCGGCAGTTGCCTACGGTGATGCTGCGGGACTACCGGTGGAAACGCGCTCACATCAGGCAATAGGAGCCGTCTATGGCCATATTGATTCGCTCATTCCAACCAATGAAAACCCCTTCTATGTTGGCGAATTTGCTCCTGGTACATGGAGTGACGACACCCAATTGACCTTGGTCATTGCACGGAGCTTGGCGCGGGCCGGGGCATTTGAGCTGCGCGATATTGCCAACCTGCATGCAGAGGCATATTTTGAAACGCCGCAAGTCGTTAAACCCAATAAGCAAATCGTAAAGCGTGGCTGGGGTGGCTCAACCACTCGTAGCGTGGAACGCTTTTTGGATGGGGTGCCGCCCGAAGCCTGCGGCGAAAAAGAGGGTAAGGGCAATGGGGTGGTAATGAAGCTTGCTCCCCTTGCGTATTGGCATACCGTACGACGAACAGGTGAGCCCGAAGTATACCGCGACTGTGATCGGCTGACGGCATTTACTCACAATAACCCTACCGCTAAAGTTGCCACAAGGGTGCACCACGATGCGCTGCGCTATCTGATGACAAGCGATTACAACCAGGAAGAATTTGTGCAACAAGTGCTGGCTTCGGCAAAGCGGCACGAAGAGTGGTTGGGTGATACATCACGTGATATTTCAAGTGAGCTGTTGTTCTTGAACGAGCATTTTTACTTTGATACGCAGACAATCCTCGATAATACCGACGGTAAAGGCTTTTTTGTCCCGCAAACACTTGCCATGGCGTATGGAGCATTTTTGGCCCACGACGGGGAATTTGCGCCAAGCGTTTATGAGGCGGTTAACCTGGGCGGAGATACTGATAGCACAGCATCGATTGTGGCGGCGATGAGTGTGATGAAGACAAAGGGGCAGTTTGTGAAGCCTGCTGATTACGAGCAGACCGCATTGCATAAAATGCTTCACGATACCTCAAGGGAACTTGCAATACGTGCATTAGCAGCGTAGATGTTCCAGAATGGCTGATAGTATTTCTACGTAAACTTCGGGTCTGTATAAAATAAAAACACTAGTCAAAGCTGCGCGAAAGCACTTCGAGCGAGGTATTATTAAACGCGTAGAGCTTGGCGGGACGATGCGCACCTTCACGCCACATATCGGGCGTCTCATGGATTAGTCCTAAACTCAAAAACTTTTTACGGAAGTTACGTTTGTCGATTTCGCGCCCCATAACAGCTTCGTAGGCGGTTTGCAGTTGGCTGAGCGTAAACTTTGGCTCAAGGAGCCCAGCTACTGCGTTGGTATAAGTCAGTTTAGCGCTCAGGCGTTCCCGGGCGTAGGCAATAATGCTGGCATGATCGTAGGCAAGGTTTGGCAGTTTGTCTACGGGAAAGAATGCGGCGTGTTGTGAACCGCTACCAAGCTCAATTGCCCGTCCACAACCCATATAGGTAACTGAGACACAGTGGCCGCGAGGGTCACGGGCGACGGTGTCAAAGGTATAAAGTTGTTCAATATACGCTAGCTGTGCGTCGATATCTACGCCAACCTTGCGCTTTACGACACTCGCGAGGGCTTCAAGGGTGGTGCTACCAGTTGCATTGTAGCCGCCGGGGAGCGCCCACTCGCCCTTAAAGGGATCTTCGCTCCGTTGAGTCAAGAGCACCTCAAGCTCTGTGCCATTAAGTTGAAAGATGACGGCATCGACAGTGAGCGTAGGGGGTATATAGGGAGTAGCGTATTTCATACACTAAGTATATAACATTGCTTATACTTTATCAACTAGTAGTGGCGGTAAACGCTGCTGGCATTGAACGCTTATGGGCGGTCATGGCAAACCGTTGTTCAATTGCTTCGGCATCAGCAGTGGCGATTTCGCCGCCTTCTAAATAGGTATCGATAATCTCATAACGCAGCCCAAGCTCGGCTTCATCGGCTTGACCAGGTGTGCTATCTAGAAGATCCGCGGTTGGTGGCTTAGTGGTAAATACCGATGGAACGTTGCAGTATTCGAGGAGCTGCCTTCCTTGGCGTTTTGTGAGCCCGGCAAGCGGTAGAATGTCCGCTCCACCATCACCGTATTTTGTATAAAAACCAGTGACTGCTTCGGCTGCATGGTCCGTACCAATGACGAGCAACTTGTGTTGGCCGGCCAAGGCGTACTGTGCAATCATACGCAGTCGCGCTTTGACATTGCCCTTATTGAAATCTGTTAACGGCTCAGCCTCAGACTGGTTGAAGGTATCGGCAAAGGCATCAGTTGCTGGTTGAATATTGAGATCATGAACGTAATCGGGGGTAATAACCTCCAGCGCATGTAGTGCGTCTGCTCGGTCTCTTTGCTCGCCGTAGGGTAGGAGTACGGCATGAAATGCTGCATCATATCCATCTGCGCGGCGCTGTTCGACGGCTCGTTGTGCCATGAGCCCGGCTAAGAGCGAGTCTTGCCCGCCCGATATACCGAGTACAAAGCCGTTCATACCGGAGCGGCCCAAATATTCGGATAGGTAATGCCAGCGTGCAGTGAACTCTTTTTCGGGATCGATACTTGGCAGTACGCCGAGTTCGTAAATGATTGATAACTGCTGTTTTCTCATACTACGCATCCTTCTGCTAATGGTGATACTACCCCCATTATGGCGAATTATTATGTAAGTGTCAATAGTACACTAACAAAATTGTCATGATAGGATACGCTGTTGCTATAATGAATATATGCGATACCTTAAAACAAATAGACTTCACTGCTTTTCGCCACCGGTAATGATGGCGACTTTTGCGATTGAAATTGGATTAGCGATATATGTGACTTGGCGCTACAGCCTGACGAACATTACCAAGCTTGCCGTAGCAATATTGTTTTTCTTGGGAGTATTTCAGTTGGCTGAGTACAATGTGTGCGAGGGTGCGTTTGGGCTCGATAGCCTTACGTGGTCACGGCTAGGCTACGTGGCAATTACTATGCTTCCCCCACTCGGCTTTCACCTAGCAACACGAATTGCAGGTGAAAAACGCTATGGTATGGTTACCGCTGCCTATGTGTCGGCAGGACTCTTCGCTGCATTCTTTGCACTGAGTGGGCAAGGGATGACAAGCAGTGCTTGCCTTGGTAATTATGTGATTTTCAAAACAGCACCTGCCGCTGCACCACTGTATACTGCTTACTACTATGGTTGGCTCATTGTTGGTACGGCATATAGCTTTATCATGGCACGCAGGCAATCAAAGCCACACTACGCCAATGCGCTCAAGGCGCTCGCGTTTGGCTATATGGCATTTATTATTCCAACGACTGCGGTGAATGTTATTGATCCAGCAACGATTGCCGGTATACCGTCAATCATGTGCGGTTTTGCCGTTGTTTTAGCAATCATGTTAGCAGGCGAAGTATTGCCGCAATACTATAAGCAGCCAACGCTTTCGGGGCAATTTGGGCTACAGCGCAAGGGGGCACATGGTAAAGTTGGCAAATAGCACTCGTCGAGCACTGATTGGGCTTGTCGGATGGGCGGTATTGCTCCTTGGGGCAGTGATGATTCCGTATCCAGGACCCGGGTGGGTAGTGGTATTTATTGGGCTATCAATACTAGCCACAGAATTCCAATGGGCAAAGGACTTGCATGAGTACGCTCATGGTAAATACGATGCCTGGCAACAGTGGCAAAAACGCCAGCCATTCTATATCAGGGCAATTTTTTGGATTTTAACCTTTATGACCGTCGTCATTACAGTATGGCTCGTGAACGGCTATGGGCTGATGAACGCGTGGTTTGGTTGGAATCTTTCATGGCTTAACTCGCCATTTGTCCACTAAAAATACCACTCCGTGGAGGAGTGGTATTTCGTGCATCCAAAGGATTACCAGCTGCGTTGGCGGAATGAACCACCGTTGCCGCCGCGGTCGTTGCCACCGAAGTTACCACGTGGGCGGTCTTCTTTGGGGCGAGCAACGCTCACAGCGATAGCGCGACCGTCAAGCTCTTGACCGTTCAGTTGGTCAATTGCTTTTTGGTTGTCGTCTTCGTTTTCGAATTCGACAAAGCCAAAGCCTTTGCTGCGACCACTTTCGCGGTCAGTGATAACTCGTGCGCTTGCAACAACGCCAACTTGCTCAAAAAAAGCTTTGAGGCTGTCGTCGGTGGTTGCGTAAGCGAGGCTACCGATAAATAGATTTGCTTTTGCCATACTATTCTTTCATTATTACTTGTATCGTCAGATCGACCAAAGTTGCGTTCGTCCTGAAAGAATAGTTGGTACTAATTTTCATTTCTTATCATTGCACTTGTTCTGAACTACTTGTAGTAAAGCACAGTTATCGCGTTTTGACTAGAGGGAAATGCGTAGCAATGCTATCGCGGCAAAAAGTGCAAATGCAGTATTGATAATAGCAGGCTGCCAAACACGACGATAATATGACAAGATTGCCACGCCAATTGAACCAATGAGATTGAACGTATGGTAGAGGCCGGTATCTGCAATCAGGCCTGTGCTGAATATACCGTAGCCTATGAGAATGAGGGCTGTGCCTGCCCATCCGATCAACTCTACCCATGCAGGAGTTTTTGCAATATGCTTCATCGCTCTCTAGCATATCACGCTTGTGTTTTTTGATGAAATACTGCATACTAGTCCTATGCTGGTACGCAAACGGGGTAACCCATTGCGTTTTAACAAAACAAACAGTAAAAACAAAATTCGTGCCCCGGGTGGGCGCGTAACAGCACAAGAACACTTCCGCAATCGGGGGTGTTTTTGGTATAGTAAAAGAATCGTGGGGCATTAGCTCATTTGCTGTTTGAGGCGGCTGCCGAGTAAATCAATGGCGCCAGCGCTCTACCAAATGCGAAGTGACTCTAGCACCTTGCGTCTAAAGATCTGTTTGGGGCATTAGCTCATTTGGTAGAGCGCTTCCATGGCATGGAAGAGGTGAGGAGTTCGAATCTCCTATGCTCCACCATTTTATTTTATAATTCTCGAAGATCATACAATGCTATCAGGGATAGATTAGTCATTAAGAATATGGTATGATAATAACCAAGGAAGGTCTGTAGCAAAATGCAGGCCGTTATTTTATGAAAGACAGCTCACTTATTCGCAATGTTGCCATTATCGCGCACGTTGACCATGGTAAAACCACAATGGTCGATGGATTATTGAAGCAAAGCAAAACATTTCGCGATAATCAGGCAGAAATGAGCCAGTCGCTTATTATGGATAGCGGCGATCAAGAGCATGAACGGGGCATTACCATCACCGCCAAGCAAACCAGTATTTACCATGGTGAGCACAAAATTAATATTATCGATACGCCGGGGCATGCTGATTTTAGCGGCGAAGTAGAGCGCACGCTAAACATGGCAGATGGCGTGCTATTGATTGTTGATGCACAAGAAGGCCCTATGCCACAAACAAAATTTGTATTGAGTAAAGCACTCGAAGTCGGGCTAAAGCCAGTGGTGGTGATTAACAAAATTGACAAGCCATCGCGTCGTATTGCCGAAGTGGAAGATGAACTGGCAGATTTATTTTTGGAGCTTGCAACAGATGATAGCCAGCTGCACTACCCTGTGTATTATGCGATTGGACGTGAAGGCAAAGCCTGGACACAGTTGCCTGACAACCCCAGCGAACACGCTGACCTTACGCCGATATTCGATGCCATCATTAATGATATTCCAGCACCAACAGTGACCGACGGGCCGCTGCAATTATTGGTAACTGCACTGCAATACGATTCATTCCTCGGCAAGTATGCGATTGGCCGCATTAGTCGCGGCGCAGCAAAGCGCGCACAAGTGGTAGCACTTGTTAAGCGTGACGGCGCGATTGTGAACGGCAGGATTGATAAAATCTTTAGCTATCGAGGACTTACCCGAGAAGAGGTTGAAGCAGCGAGCGCAGGCGATATTGTGGCGCTTACTGGTATTGCAGATGCTCATATTGGCGAAACGGTTGCCGACAAAGATACACCCGAAGCGCTGCCGATTATCGATATTGAAGCACCAACGCTGAGTATGTATCTTGGTCCCAATACTAGCCCGCTTAAGGGCAAAGAAGGTGAGTTTACCACCGGTCGCCAGATTGGTGACAGGCTAAAGAAAGAACTCGAAACCAATGTTGCACTCCGTGTTGAAGAGGAGGGTATTGGGTTTAAGGTGTCGGGTCGTGGCGAACTGCACTTATCGGTATTAATTGAAACCATGCGCCGGGAAGGCTTTGAATTTGAAGTTGGTCGTCCACAGGTAGTGACAATCATCGAAGATGGTGTTGAAAAAGAGCCTATGGAGGAACTGCAGATTGAAGTAGCCCCAGAGTTTGTGGGGGTTGTGAGCCAGGAACTAGGTGGGCGACGCGCCGCACTGGTTCGCCAAGAGCAAACGACAAGTGGTACTGCACGAATTACCTACCTGTTGCCAACACGTGCAATGATTGGTTTACGCAATATTTTGCTGACTGACACCAAGGGAACGGTTATTATGAATAGCCTTCCCCATGGTTACGAACCAATGGGCGGCAAGTTACCGCAAACTCGTAATGGCGTGTTGATTGCATTTGAAGCAGGCACAACGACACCCTATGCACTGCAAAATGCTGAAGCGCGTGGTGAACTGTTTGTTGGTCCGGCTGTAGAAGTATACGGGGGCATGATTGTCGGTCAATACAATCGTCAAGAGGATTTAGAAATTAATGTGTGTAAAGCAAAACACCTTACTAATATGCGCTCTAAATCGAGCGATGGTGCTGTACAGTTGACGCCTTATACCGAACTAAGCCTTGAACAGTGTATTGATTTTATTGAAGACGACGAACTGCTTGAAGTGACACCAAAGAGCTTGCGACTTCGTAAAAAATACCTTGATCCTAACGAGCGTAAACGCAACGCGAAAACCTAACAAAAACTAATTAGCCAGATCTCACCTTGTAACAGATGTGCATAAGCACTATAATGTGTTTTATATGCTACGGCGGCTATTTCGCAAAAAACCAAAACTCGATAAAGTCAAATCAGCGATGGTGACTACTGCTGGCGTGGCGATACGTCCGAGCAAGAGCCCTGATGATGCGTATGGTGATTTATTTCATGATGTGCAGCAGTCTAAGGTGTATGATGATGGCAAAACATTTGTTGATATGGTGCCCCGCAAGCGTTCCCGTGAACTTCGCAAAGAATACGAGTTAGCCAGAGCTGACCCTAATTTTGATTTGAACGAGTTTGTGAATCGTCACTTTTATGAGTTTCGTCCACGGCGACATGAACCGTATGCGCCAACTGCTGCCACAACTGCTCGTGAGCATGTAGCAAACTTGTGGCCAGAACTAACGCGTCGGAATCGTAAAACACGCGGCTCATTGCTGCCCATTCCTCATTCCTACGTGGTGCCTGGCGGCCGGTTTAGCGAGCAGTTTTACTGGGATTCATACTTCATTATGCTTGGGCTCGCCGCTGATGGTGAGTGGAGTACGGTAACAGGAATGATGAAAAATTATACCTACATGCTGCGCAAGTTTGGGCTTATTCCCACGGCAAATCGAAGCTATTTTTTGAGTCGTTCGCAGCCGCCATTCTTTTCGCAAATGGTGAAGCTGCTGGCGCGGCACCGAGGTCGTACACGTACATATGCTGAGTATTTGCCGGCACTACTGATTGAGTATAGGTTTTGGATGAAAGGGCGAAAATTTGCTGGTGAACATCCCGATATGCCCGCCTACGCACGTGTGGTTCGAATGCCAAACGGTACAATCCTGAATCGCTATTATGACAACAAAACAACGCCACGCCCTGAGTCGCGGCGTGAAGATATCGCAACTGCCGAAAAAGCAGGGAATGCTAATAAAGACAAAATATTCCTTGATCTCAGGGCGGGCGCTGAAAGTGGCTGGGACTTTAGCTCGCGGTGGTTTAAAGACACAAAAGACATACAGAGCATTCATACAACCGATATGGTTGCGGTTGACTTGAACGCGCTGCTTTATATGCATGAGCAAACTATAGCCGAAGCCTATACACTCATTAAGCAGCCACTGTTAGCTAAACGCTTTCGTAGAGCGGCTGAAAAGCGTGCTGAATCTATACGACGATATTGTTGGGACGCGCAACAGAACTTCTTTTGCGACTATGACTTCCGCAATGGGACGAGCACACGTAAATTAACGCTCGCGGGCGTGTTCCCACTGTATGCAAAAATTGCCACGAGCGAGCAGGCTGCTGCAGTGGCGCGTCAAATCGAAGACAAATTTTTGTGCGAAGGTGGTTTAGTGACAACGCTCGTCAACAACGGCCAACAATGGGATTCTCCAAACGGCTGGGCGCCACTACAGTGGGTTGCAGTTCAGGGGCTGCGAGAGTATGGGTACCACGAGCTTGCCAATCGCATACGCGATGCGTGGTTGACAAGCAACGAACGCGTCTTTGCGGCAGAACGAAAAATGATTGAAAAATATAATGTAGTTCAAGTTGGCGGTGTTGGTGGTGGCGGTGAATACCCATTGCAAGACGGCTTCGGTTGGACAAATGGGGTATACGCTGCGCTAAAAGATGATCAGGAGCGAGCAAATGCCAAGTAGATCATGGCGTGAAGTAAACGCAATTTATCAAATATACCCTCGCAGTTTTCAGGATACGAATAGTGACGGCATTGGTGATATTCGCGGTGTGATAGATCGGCTTGATTATATTCATGGGCAGAAGGATTCGCTAGGTATCGATGCGCTATGGTTTTCGCCTATCTTCCCGTCGCCAATGGCCGATATGGGATACGATGTGAGCAACTACTGCGGTATTGACCCATTGTATGGTACGCTAGAGGATTTTAAAGAGCTGGTTGAAAAAGCCCACGAACGCAACATTAATATTATGGTAGATTTTGTTCCTAATCACAGCAGCGACCAGCACCCGTGGTTTGTTGAATCACGTTCTAGTCGTACCAATGACCTGCGTGATTATTACGTATGGCGAGATCCAAAGCCGGATGGCGGCCCGCCAAATAACTGGCTAAGTATATTTGGTGGATCGGCATGGGAATATGATGAAGGCCGTGGTCAATATTATTTACACACATTTTTGAAGGAACAACCGGATTTGAATTGGGATAATCCGATGGTTCGCGATGAGATGAAGCGAGTGGTTCGATTTTGGCTGGACTTAGGAGTTGACGGAATTCGTGCTGATGCGGTGCGCTGGATTTCTAAGGATCCACTCTTTCGTGATGATCCCAAAGACAAAAGTGGTCGACACCATAGTGCTGATGGAACGGGTGGCGAATACGATAGGTATATTCATAAGTACAGTCGATTTTGGAAGAATCTTTTCCCGTATTTGCGTGAGCTCACTGACGTATTGAAGGAATATGACAACCGCATTATGGTGTTTGAAGATTATCCAGATGCTAACTACAATACCAAAGATCAATACCTAGGCTTCTATGGCATTAACCCCGAGGTAAGTATGCCGTTTAACTTTGAAGGTATTTGGACAGATTTTTACGCCGATGCATTCAGGCAGTTCATCACCGAATTTCAGGGCATGCTCAATCCAAATGTTCATCGGCCTGTGTATTGTTTTGGAAACCACGATCAAAGCCGGCTGCTGAGCCGGATGGGCGGTGATGAACAAGCCCGGTTAGTGGCGCTCATGCAAATGGCGCTGCCGGGTTTGCCAACGTTGTACTACGGTGATGAATTAGGTATGCCAGATACACCAATACAGGCGGCCGACGTGCGAGATTTGCGTGCTTTTACATCTGGAGATATGTCATCGAGTCGTGATCCATCCCGCACGCCAATGCAATGGGAGCGGGGCCAGTATGCGGGGTTTAGCGATGTGAAGCCGTGGCTACCAACAGGCGAATCGGTATCACGACACAATGTAGCAACACAGCTGCATGAACCAGACTCCTTCTTGTCGCTCTATCGCCGACTACTGCGCATGCGAAGTCGTTACGATATTTTGCGTAATGGCACCTACGAAGAATTTGGTGAACTTGAAGCCGATGTATTTACTTTTGCACGTTGGCTTGGCGATCAACACGTGTACGTGGTATTGAATTTTGGCTACAGCGCCAACACGATTACATTGCCGCATAAAGGTCGAGTGCTCTGTTGCACGCACCCCATTGACTACCCCGATATTTCTCAAGATGGTGAAATTACTCTCAGGCCGTATGAGGGCGCTATTATTGAATGCAGTGAACACCCGCTCGAGCAGCCTTAGTTGCTCGATGTAAATACTTCGTTGTAGAGAGCGGCAACTTCAGCATCGGTTTGTTCGGCCGGTGCTCTGCGTACATGCACAGGAATCTTTTTGCGAAAACCTTCAAATTGCCCGTCATGCCACAAATGTGTTGAATGTAGACTATGTACGTACGCCGCAGCATGATGGTGAACATCCGCACCCACTAAACTCGCAATGCGTGGTTCATCATGGTTCTCCAAAAAATGGACCATGTGTGTACGCATTGCTGCAGTGCGCTCGTAATGTTGGGCGGCTTCAGCAATATTGCCCACGACAAGTTGGTCGTAGAGACGCTTATCATAGCAGTAGTCGAAACCAAGTGATACGAGTCGTTCCTCAGTATCCCAGTACGTTTCGGCCATAAATACAAATTCGGGGTAATGTTGCTTTACCCCCCTAATAACGACATCCCAATATTCTTGCTCGGGCCTATCACCAGCCCGTTCTTTCCAGGCTGAGCTGAAGATGTCGTTTAATAGCAGCATTGACATGTCGCAGCGCACACCATCGCACAGAGCGGCGATGTCTAGAATAGTTCGTATCGATGCATCCCGGTAGCCTGCGTTGAACGCATTGAGCTGCGCAACATCAGGCCAGGCCGCAAGTGTTGGATCGCTGCCGTTTGCTATGGCATGCTCGCCACATTGGCGGAAATGGCTGGGCTCCTGAACCGCGCGCTCAGTGGTATCAGTGATGTAATATTCCGGATTGCTTAGTGTCCACGGGTGATCAAAAGCGGTATGGTTGGGCACATAATCAAGAATGAGTTTCATGCCGCGTTCAGCAAGTCGTGCACGAAGTTGCTGTAGCTCGTCGGCAGTACCAAAGCGGCTGTCAATGGTATATTGTTTCACTGCATATGCAGAACCAATAATGTCTTCTGGCGTATAGTCTGGAAGAAGCGCGCGTACTTCTTGAACAAGGCCTTCATCGCTACGGCTAATTTCGGCAGCAACTTCGCTGCGTTGCCAAATACCCATCAGCCACACGCAGTCCATACCAAAGCGTGCAATGCGCGCTAACTCATGGTCCGGTACGGTACCAAGCGTTACGGGTTGCTCTTGTTCTTTGCTGAGTCGGTAAAGCCACGTGGCGGTATTTATTTCGTAAATATTTTTCATTCTTCCCCCTATGTTACGTCGTCTGGCAAAAAGCCTTTTGTGTGTTTAAAGTCAGCTTGCCATGTATAATCTTTGCCGTAACCAAGGTCTTTCATAAGGTTGGTAGGCGCGTTACGAATATGAAGCGGCACAGGCGAGTTGGGATACTGTTTCGCTAGTTCTTTTGCTGCATACATATGTTCGGTAATTTCGCGTGATTTAGGACTGCGCGCGAGCGCGATTGCACAGTGATACAAATTGTAATTTGCTTCGGGTAGCCCTACGCGCTCGACTGCTTGGAAAGTAGCAATGGCGAGCGCCAATGCTCCATTGCCTGCAAGTCCAATGTCTTCGCTAGCAAATATCACCATACGCCTGGCAATGAATTTTGGGTCTTCGCCAGCATCAATCATGCGAGATAAGTAGTACGTAGTTGCGCGCTCATCACTGCCACGCATACTCTTGATAAACGCACTAATGACGTTGTAGTGCATGTCGCCTTTTTTGTCGTAGCCTGGCACTTTCTTCTGCGCAGCTACTTTAACAACTTCAGGAGTGATTTTTTTGTCGTTAATACTCAGCGCGAGTTCGAGGTTTCCTAGTGCTACCCGTGCATCACCGCCACTTAGTTCGGCTAAGTAGGCAAGTGCTGCTGCCGTGGCGACGCCTGTTTTTTTGAGGTGCTTGAGTGTACGTTTTAGTACTTTCGTAATTTCTTCTTTGCTCAGTGACTCTAGTACCAGCACACGACTACGGCTGAGCAGCGGAGTAATAATTTCGAAGCTGGGGTTTTCGGTAGTAGCGCCAATGAGTGTGATGAGGCCACTTTCTACGTGAGGCAGAAAAGCATCTTGCTGAGCTTTGTTAAAGCGATGGATTTCATCGACAAACAAAATAGTGCGAATACCAAGATTCCAGTTTTGCTTTGCATGCTCTACTACGGCAAGAACATCTTTTTTGCCGGCCGTAACAGCAGAGAGCTCAATAAAATCAGCATTAACTTCTTTTGCAATAATGCGCGCAAGCGTTGTCTTGCCTGTTCCTGGTGGTCCCCAAAAAATTAAGTTGACCGGTTCTTGTTTGGTGACAATTTGCCGCAGAATTTCACCAGCTGCAAGCAAGTGTGATTGCCCAATCACATCGTCAAGACGCTTTGGCCGAAGCTGTTCAGCAAGGGGGGTGCGAGCCATGTAATTATTGTACGCTGTTTCGCTTGGCGCGTACATTTAATTCAGACGCAAGCCCAATACCAACGAGTGTAACCACTATCCATGCTGCAGTAAATACGCTATATTGGCCAGCTACCCAACCAAATAGTAGTACGAGTGGTATGTTGATAAAACGCGCGACGGTATTTACTGCTGAGCTAGCGCCAGCCCGCACACGTGAAGGCAGGTGGCGATGCATCTGTGCAACCATCGCTACCGAAAGCCCGTTGGCGAGTATCATAATCACGAAGTGGGCCACGAGCACGAGCACGTACTGCTTAGCGACAATCAAGAATAAACTAGCTACAAATGTGGCCACGATAGCTGCCACGATTGCTCGCTTCGTTACAAAAAATCGACTAATGATACCACCAAATCCCCACGTGGCGTTTACCACCGCGCCCACAACGCCGAAGAACAGCACAGGCGCCGAGAGGGCGATGTACCATAGTTGGTGCATTTCACCGACAAGTCCATTTGCCAGACCAATACTAAACATCGTGACAAGAATCCATATGAGGTTTGGATTGCGAAAGACGACACTAAATGTATCACGAACGTGGGTAAGCAGGGCGGTCTCGGCTGCATGTTTGTGAATAGTTGCGTCGCGATACCGTAGCACCAATGGAATGGCAAGGAGCACAAGGGGTACGGTTAAAAGGTACGTTTCGCGTAAACCAATAGAGTTTCCGATTAGCCCGCCAACCAGGCCAGCGGCAAAGAGCGCGATACCCCCAAATGCGTTGTATATGCCATACTCTTTCTCAAAATCGTCGGCGTTACCTTTTTCTTCAAGCAGTGCGTCGTATACCATGGCTTCGTCGGTGCCAGAAGCAAGTGCGTCAAAGAACCCCCACAATATTGCCGAAAGTAAGTAAACGGGTACATCATAACTTAGCCCACCGACCAAACTGCTTGCACCTAGGCTGACCGTAGCAAGAATAAGCACTCCTTTGCGGCTCCATCGATCCGCCAGAATACCAGAAGGGATTTCCATAAGGATTGACATGGCTGAATAGAGCGCTACCATGAGTGCGATTGATTCGCTACCAAAACCAATGCTTGTCATAAATAATTTTTCAACGGCATACCAAAAAACAAAGTTCCTCAGGAACTTCGCTGCATACATAGGCACCATGCGCCGCCGAAATGACGAAAGAGTCATGACTGTAGTATACTAGAGGTACTATGTCACGACAAACCGTACTACTTCTCTTTGGCGGTGAGTCGTCGGAGCACGATGTTTCGGTGACTTCTGCTCGTAATGTCTATGCCGCTATGGATGGTGAAAAATACGATGTATTGCTGTGCTATATCGACAAAGTAGGTAAGTGGTGGTTGCTGGAGCGTTGGCTCGATAATCTGTCTGGTCACGGCGGAGCGCAACTGGTTGCCGCGCCTGGCACAAAAAGCTTCATTACACTGCCTGGTAACAAAGTTATTCACCCTGATGTCATAGTGCCAGTTCTCCATGGTAAGAATGGTGAAGACGGTACGGTACAGGGACTTGCGGCACTGCTCCATATCCCTATTGTAGGGTGTGACACAACGGCTAGTGCCGTATGTATGGATAAGATTTTGACAAAGCAAGTACTAGAGGCTAATGGCGTTAAAACGGTACCCTATAGGGTACATCGCAAAGGTAGCCCAATGCCAAAATACGAAGAGATAGCAGCGGAATTAGGCGACATCTTGTTTGTGAAACCTTCGCGTGCAGGTAGCTCTGTGGGTGTATCAAAGGTCCATGGTAAAACCGAGTTTATACCTGCGCTTCACGCGGCGCTTGAGCATGATGATCGTGTGCTCATTGAGCGATCAGTCAGCGGACGCGAGCTTGAAACGGCCGTGTTGGGTAACCCGCCGCACCACAAAGTAAGCGGCATTGGTGAAATTATTGCAGGTGCAGAATTCTATGATTATAACGACAAGTACTCGCCCGACAGTACGTCGCAGGTACTTACAAATATTGACCTCGATGCTGCAGTTGAAGAAAAAATTCGTACTTTATCGCACAAAGCGTACGACGTATTGGGTTGTTCTGGGTTAGCGCGAATTGACTATTTGCTCGAAGGTAAAACGCCGTATGTGATCGAAGTTAATACACTACCGGGCTTCACTAATATTAGTATGTATCCCAAACTATGGCGAGCTGCCGGCATGCATTACCCTGAGCTAATTGACGCGCTTATTGCCAGTGCTTTACATTCACAAAAATGATATACTAAAGGTATTAAAAAAGGAGAGGTATGGAAATAATAGCTGGTTTATTAGCAATGTTTTTCCCAGGGTTTATCTTTATTGTGATATTCCTGCTTGCGGGAATTAAAGTCGTGAATCAATACGAACGTGGCGTGGTACTAACGCTAGGTCGCTATAGTGGCACGCGTGAGCCCGGACTTCGCTATGTTTGGCCGGTTATTCAAAAGATGATGCGTGTTGATGTGCGAAGTATGCCAATTGACGTACCAAAGCAAGAAATCATTACCAAAGATAACGTGACGGTTGGAGTTGATGCCGTGGTGTACCTGCGCGTTATTGATAGCGCCAAGGCAATGCTCGAAACAACAAACTATATTTACGCAACGAGCCAGTTTGCCCAGGCAGCTTTGCGTGATGTAACAGGTAATGTTGATATGGACGATTTGCTTGCTAAGCGCGAAGAAATTAGCCAACAAATTAAAACAATTGTTGATGCAGAGACCGACAAATGGGGCATTGATGTTGAGAACGTAAAGATTCAGAATATTGAATTGCCACAAGACATGAAGCGTGCCATGGCGAAGCAAGCTGAAGCTGAGCGTGAACGCCGTAGCAACATCATTAACGCTGATGGTGAAAAACAAGCTGCCCAAACCCTCGCTGAAGCTGCCAAAATTTTGTCGACTACGCCGGGTGCCATCAATCTACGCACACTGAATACGCTTGAGCGTATCAGTACCGAGCCTTCACAGAAGACGATGATGCTCTTTCCGGTTGAGCTCGTTGATGCCCTGCGCGGCCGCACTGATAAATAGCTTTGTAAAACAACAAAAAACACCCCCATGCGGAGGTGTTTTTTGTTGGTGCGGGTAAGGAGAGTCGAACTCCTGTCTCAACCTTGGGAAGGTCACATAATAGCCGTTATACGATACCCGCGCGTTGCCCATTATAGCGAAGCTTGTGAAAAACGTCTAACTCTAGTAGAATAGTTTGGTAACAAGTGTGGCTCTTTAGCTCAGTTGGTAGAGCAGAGGCCTGAAGAGCCTTGTGTCCCCAGTTCAAGTCTGGGAGGAGCCACCAAGATAAGCATCTCACGACAGTGGGGTGTTTTTCGTAGCCACGGCTCTCATGAAAGTAGATATTTTTCGTATGATATTTGCTATAATAAAGCTCAATGATGCGAGGGGATATGACACGGCCGAACGTGACGGCTCACAAGCGACGCCTTGGCAAAAAAGCCATGGCTTGTTGTCGCACTATTGCAGCTATCGAAAGGCGCACCGCTCCCGTTCGCAAACAGCGTCGGTTCAGCATGCCCCACATTGCCTGGCGGCCTAGCCGTGCACACTATGTTGTGCTTGCATTGGTGATTGGTGTTGGGTTAGCGGGCTTTACTGGCTACAGTTTTTGGCAAGAGGCCCAAGCAAAAAAGCGCCAGCAAGAACACCAAGCTAGGTTAGAGCGCCAAGCAGTTGCTAACAAAAAGGCCGATGAGTGCCGTCGCCAAAAAGTCGCATCGCGATCCGATCAGTGGGGGAAAGCGACATACGATGAGATTTACGACTATTCCGTATGTAATTACAGTGCTGAATAGCCATGGAATTAAGTGACGCCCAGTTTGACCAGCTTATCACCAGAGCGATGGATGAACTACCGCAAGAATACATAGCAAATCTGAGCAACGTCACAGTTGTGATGGCCGATGAGCCGAGTGCGCAGCAATTAGTTAAGCAGGGGGTGCGGCAAGGCCATGTACTGCTCGGTTTATACGAGGGCATTCCCCAAACGCAACGTGGGGCCGGCTACCAACTAGTACTGCCTGACAAAATTACACTGTTTAAACAACCGCTGCTGAGCATTTCGGGTAACGAAGCTGAGCTGTTCGCACACGTTAAACGCACATTGTGGCACGAAATTGCCCACCATTATGGCCTTAGCCATAGCAATATCGATACGCTTGAACGCCCGAATGTGCAATAAGCATGTACAAGCATAATCAAATATGCTAAAATATACTTAATTAACCATGAATATAGTGCGACGCTAACTTATAAATCATGACCGAAATTTGGTTGTTATTGATTTCCATTTTGCTGATACTCATTTGCGGCGCGTTTGTGGCAGCTGAGTTTGCGCTGCTTGCTGTGAACCGCTCAACTGTTGAGAAACTTGCTAATGGTGGTGATGCGAATGCAAAAGGTATCTTTCGGGCCCTTAAAACACTCTCTACCCAGTTGTCTGGTGTGCAGCTTGGTATTACACTAACCAGTCTAACGATCGGATATTTAGCAGAGCCTGCCATTGCAACCCTCATTGCACCTGGCCTGCGTAGTATCGGTCTCGCAGAGGCACCTGCACACAGTCTTGCCATTGTGCTTGGCATATCGCTGGCAACTGCCGCAACCATGATTTACGGTGAGCTTGTGCCAAAATATATTGCACTCATTAAGCCTCTCGCAACCGCACGGCTACTACAAGCCCCCATGCGTACATTTACTTTTGTTATGCTGCCGCTCATTCGCGTGCTCAACGGCACTGCCAATATAGTGCTTCGTAGCCGCGGCGTAGAGCCGCAAGAAGAACTATCAGCAGCGCGCTCAGCTGATGAATTACTATCGCTCGTACGTCGCTCTGCCGACAAAGGCACCCTGACTCGACCAACTGCACTCATGCTTGAACGTTCCCTCAATTTCCGCGAGCTGACTGCCATCGACATTATGACACCGCGCGTACGTATGAAGGCAATAAGTGCCAGCAGCACTATCGATCGCCTGCAGGAACTGTCTGCGCGAACTGGGCACTCACGCTTCCCCGTATACCGTGAAACACTCGATAACATTGTTGGTATTGTGCGCGTTAAACATGCACTGCGGGTAAACGAAATGGATCGCACCTCAACTACGGTTGAATCAATCATGGTTGAGCCAACGTTTGTGCCATCAACCATCGAGCTTAGCTCGCTGCTCAATGTACTCAAAGAAGACAGTCGGCACATTGCTATTGTCGTAGATGAATTTGGTGGCGTCGATGGTGTGGTCACAATTGAAGACTTGCTTGAAGAGCTGGTAGGTGAGCTCTATGACGAGCACGACGGCATTCGCACTGGTCAATACAAGCGCATTACGGCTAGTACCTGGCACATATCTGGCTTACTAAGGCCAGATGAAATTAGTCACGAACTGGGCATCACTTTGCCCGAAGAAGAAGATGTTGAAACAGTTGCTGGGTTGTTTATGCATGAGGAAGAAGAAGTACCAAAAGTAGGCGACACAACAACGCTCGAAGGTGTTAACCGCACTGGCGATCCGGTATATGTACGTCTGGTGGTGCTCAAAATGGAAGGCCGTCGCATTGATCAGCTTAAAATGTCGGTACGCAAGCGGCCATCAACAGCAAAGGATGATGAATCATGAGCGTAGAACTGCTTCTGCTCATCTCACTTGCGGCACTTTTTGGAAACGCGTTTTTCGTGGGCGCAGAGTTTGCCTTCGTATCGGCACGTCGCAGTAGCATAGAACTTGCTGCAGCTGAAGGCTCGCGTGCTGCACGAATTTGCCTTGCTGCAATGGATAACGTCACACTTACTATTGCCACGATTCAGTTTGGCGTTACGCTCTGTAGCCTTATTTTTGGTGCAATATCTGAGCCTGTAGTTGCACATCTGCTTGAGCCACTGCTGGCAATGGCCAATCTTCCCTATGAGCTGCTTCACCCCATTTCGTTTGTGATTGCACTCGTGCTCATGGTATCGTTGCACGTCGTGATTGGTGAAATGGTGCCAAAAAACTTGTCGCTTGCCGATCCTACCAATGCCGCGCTCAAGCTCGTACCGCCCCTCTATGCATTTGTTAAGGTAGTGAAACCGATTGTGTTGGTGTTGAATGGCGCAGCACGCATAACGCTGCGCGGTCTTGGTATGCAGCCTCACCACGAAATTAACTCTAGCTTTAGTCGCGACGAAGTGGCTGGGTTTGTGCAAGAATCACGCCGCGAGGGCTTAATCAGCAAAGACGAAGAGCACCGTTTAACTGGTAGCCTTGATTTCGAGTATCGAACTATCGAAGCTATCATTGTGCCAATGCGCAAGCTGGTGACTGCGGAACATGATGCAACTGCCTACGACATAGAGCAATTATCGCTCACCACTAACTTTTCGCGGTTCCCAGTAATGGCGCGTGCAAACGGCTTTAAGGGGTATGTTCACGTCAAAGATGTATTGCCGCTTGCACCTATGGATAAAGCGAAACCGCTGGGTGCACGCACCGTTCGGCCATTAAGTACTGTAGAACGATCGGCAACGCTTATGCAGGCTCTTACCGAAATGCGTCGCATTGAGAGCCACATGCTACAGGTGCAGTATGGTGGCAAAACTATTGGGGTAATTATGCTCGAAGATGTGCTTGAAGAACTTGTAGGTCCTATCAGCCAAGTCCGCTAAAGTACCCCAATACAGTCGTATAATTGAATAATTTATGAGAGAATAGGTGTATGACGACGGTAGCTCACATACTTTCCGCATCGCTTATCAGCCTCTTTGTGGCCAAGGTTGCTCCACACGAAACAGCCCTTGTTATTATTGCAGTTATCTCTGCGGCAGCGCTTGATCTAGACCATATATATTATATGGTCAGAGATAAAGCTTATTTTGCGAAGCATGGGTATAAGCATAATCTCCATAGGGCTCGGAGCCCACTTCACGAACTTGTAGGTTTTTCGATTTTTAGCATGGTGGCGCTTGTTTTGTCATTCTTTGACAGTAAGCTTGCGATTGTTGTCGCTCTTCCAGCAATGATTCACATAGTTGAAGATGTCCTAATGGGAATAGCGATGCCATTTAATCCAATTGACAAAACACGGACGAAGCTTATTCCACAGAGAGGTTATGTCAAAGTTGTCGTTGATATTGCAATAATAACTATATTTGGATGCCTATGGGTACAGTACCTAAGCGCAGCAAACTAGCACTACTATATAGGCAACCGCTTCACGTGTTGGAGCAAAAAATGCCATTTCCTATTAAAAACCCTAATGTGTACCAGGTGTTAGGGTTGCTACTGTCACTATTATTCCTCGTGACTCCAGCTACATGGCAGCAAATTATACTGCTCATAGTAATCCTGATTTTTGACTGGTTTGATGGAGCTACAGCTCGTAAACATAAGCTCATGAGTCGGGAAGGGTACTTAATCGATGTATTTGTAGACAGACTTAGCGAAGGCCTCATATTCTTCAGTGCCCTATTTACACCCATAGGCAAAGTCTTCTTTGCACTGTACTTAGTCAATAACTTCTTGGCATTTTATAGTATTAAAACGGGTAAGCACTACAGTCTGGCGTTACGGTTCTTCTACTTGGCCTACCTAGTTGCAATTTTGGTTTGGCGTTAACATGACTTTTATTTTTTCGTGTATTTATTTCTACCTACCGGCTGCACTCGCAAATATGGGAGCGTTTTTAAGCAAATTTGTACCGGGCTTCAAGGACATTCATTACCCAGTTGATTTTGGGCTGAAGATACACAATCGCAGGGCAGTTGGTGATCACAAAACCATTGGTGGCTACTTATTCGGCGTGGTTCTTGGTACGAGTATAGGTATTCTGAAATATCTCTTCATTGACCCTCTTGTAAGCGACTTCGTATTGTTTGATCTTACACTTTTGCAAACCATCCTTCTTTATTTTGTCATGGCCAATGGTGCGCTTTTGGGTGATCTGCTAGAAAGTATCATAAAGCGGCTAGTAAACATACCTCCCCATAGTGCATGGGTGCCCTTTGACGAAATCGATCACTCGGTATTTGCTATGTTGCTTGCGTCGGCTATGGTGCCGATTACGTGGGGAATCTATTTTACTGTTGTAACCGCATATTTCTTTTTGCACGTTATTTCCAATGTGGTCGGTTACGCCTTGAAGCTCAAAAAAGTGCCGTATTAGTTAAAGCTAGGCTGCATGGCGGCGGCCAAATAGGCTCCCGATAACTCCTACTACTAGGCCAATCACCACGAGCGCAATCAGCGCAGTCCAATCAAACACGCTATTTGTAGCGGCACCAATGCCATTCACCGCAGTTGCATCTTGGCCAAATATGCCCGAAAATGGCGCAACAAACGGCGTGCTCCACGCATACACCCAGCCTACAATTGCGTTGCTCGCGTTTGCGCCAATCAATCGGAACACAAACCGTAGTCCCACGAGTACTTCTATAAATCCACCAATTGCATAAATAATACTTGCTATCATATAGTCCTTTCGTTTAGCTCTATTGTAGCGCAAGTAGGTGGCGTATCCGTGTGAATATATTCACGTAACATGCAAAAATAGTACTTGATAATAAAAATATAAAATCTACAATGGCCACATGGACTATAAACAACAGAGTAATCAGGGTTGCTTGGTGGTGAACTTGCTGTGCCTATTTGGTATTGAGCCAACACGCCAGAAGGAATACGAAATACTGAGCGACGGCCTATTTACGCTACGCGACAACTACACATTGGGGTATGTGCAGGCCTTTTAAAGGCAAGTCGGTTATTATTTACGTCGACAACAAGTACTATCTCGGTATTTTGAGGCAGTGGGTAAAGCATCCTCGTGCCAAGACGATACTCAAAAGTACAATCTGGGCAAATATATCTAGGCGAATTAGCATAAATCACCTCGCTATTTAAGCCGCCTTAGTCTTCTGGGTATACTAAAAAATGCAAAAACTATCACGGAAACATATTCCGCTGGTTTTCATAGCCATATTATGCAGATTAGATTCGCTAGTTTATGTGTAAGAGAGCGGCTACTTAGGTTGGAGAGATAAGCTCTTAGCTCCTAGTTCTTTCTGAGTAGAATGGTGAGTATGCAAGCGCCTAGTGCTACAACTCCTCCAGCCGTGGCAGTCGCAAGTTGTTGAGATATACCGGTGTCTGCAAGTGTAGGGCGATTGTCTGGAATAGTGATCTGCCACGTTGCAGTGGCACCTTCAGCAAGAACATACCCATCTTTTGCCCGAACGGTAACGGTGTAAGTTCCATAAGAGAGATTGAGAGCGCCTGCGGGGTAGACAATACCGTTGATGAGGTATTCAATGCCGGAAGTATCAGGGATGAGCAACCCAGTGGTTACGGAACTCAGTATTGGCGGTGAAGGAGTTGCGACGACTAGAGCTGGCTGCATGATGTAGTGAATATTGCCATCGCTAAGGTCGATCCACCCCTGTGTAGCGCTGCATCCAATGCTCCTGGGTGTACTGTCGATCTGATATCCGGCAGGGGCCTTTGTTTGAGTAATCGTCAATCGCTGTCCGTGTTCCATGTAGTCTACAGCACAACCCTCGTACACTATGGTTTTTGTAAAAATATATGGATCGATGTCAAAATTAAGACCAGTGGTTGGGTTGTTCACGACAGTCCAGTCGGGCTCACCGTCGTAACGTGCTTCAAGGACTACAGTGTACTCGGCACCGGTTAATACCTGACCGCCTGCTGCCTTGGTAAAGATACCCGGCCACGCACCGAAGCCAAACTCATTGTATGCCGCATGCACTGGAGGAGCATAAACAAACTCGGTTACGCACACTACCCCGAGTATTAATAGTGACATAGCCAAGGACCTCATAATGGTTATATTATACGGCCACTATCACTATTTTGCAACTGGGGGTTAAAAAGGATGTACCCTTAAAATTTTCAATATGACGCTTAGTTAAAACCTTTGGCTCTAATCTCATTCTAACAACCAAAAAAGCGCGCCTCCGCGCGCCTGAAGCCCAATTCTCCCCCCAGAAAAACAGATGGGTTTTGCTCCGCAAAACCATAAGCTTCCCAAACAAAAACGGGCGTTTTGCGCCCGGATTTGCGGATTTGTCCAAATTTGGTGCGGGTAACGAGACTCTAACTCGTGGCCTCATCCTTGGCAAGGATGCGCTCTAACAACTGAGCTATACCCGCATGGTTTGGTTCGCTACATTGGGTAGGTACTTGAGAAAGTATACCCGAGGCGCAGGGAATTTTCAAGAGGGGTGTTGCAAATGTAAAAATAGGCGTATACTAATAGGGTAGGACAGCGGCTTTACAAATAAGCGTCCATGGCGGCTACGAATTAGCATTAATTCGCTGGCCGTTTTTTGTAATTCGGCGGTAAAGAAAGGAAAAGCTTCGTGCCTAAGCATGACCACCTCCATACACTACCAATAACAGAGCGCTACCCAGATGAAATATGGGATACGCTCAATGACGCTGCGACAGCGCATGAAAACCAACAACGCAAAGTAGAAAAGCAATGGTACATCGTGCACCCATTTAGTGTGTTCGAAAAAGTGCGTGGGGTGACCGACGATCTGAATGTGCAAAAAGGCGCCCTACTGCACGACACAGTAGAAGACACCGACGTCACGATAGATGACATTGAGCAAAAGTATGGCCCTGAAGTTGCCTGCCTGGTATGGGGCGTAACAAAAGATGATAGCTACCCCGACTGGTACACGCGTAACAATGCCTACTTACAACGGCTTGAGCACGAGGCAATGGACGGCTCAATCATAATTGCTTTGGCCGACAAAATAGATAACCTGACCGACATGGTGATGAACCACCAAAAATATGGTGAAGGATTTTGGCAGCACTTTAACGCCCAGCCGCTTGATCAACTGTGGTGGTATACATCGGTGTTGCAGGTGGGTAAAAAGCGCTTACCAGATTGCCCGCTCAACCAAGAGCTTGAGCAACTAGTTGAAGCTTTTTGCGTCCTCGTGGTGAGTGACATGGCTGCCCAGAGGCAGGACGCTTCCGAATCTGTAGCATATGCGTTATCATAGAACTATGTTCAAATCGTATATACAAAAACGTCTGGAAAAATACGTACAAAAATATTTTGCCAAACACCCCGAAGTAAAGTTAATTGCCGTTGTGGGAAGTGTGGGCAAAACCAGCACCAAGCGAGCAATTGCCGATTTGCTATCGTATCGCTACCGCATTCGCATGCATGAGGGCAATCACAATACCGACATTGCTGCGCCGCTAGCAATTTTGGGGATTGAATACCCCGAAAATATCCGTAATCCATTTGCGTGGTTGACGGTATTCAAGGCGGCTAAACTGCGGATAAAGCAGCCAACCGACGTAGATATTATTGTGCAAGAACTCGGTACCGATAGGCCCGGCGAAATTGCCGCATTTGGTAAGTACCTTCGGCCAGACATTGCGCTGGTAACCGCCATTGCGCCCGAGCATATGGAATTCTTTGGCACGATAGAGGCTGTTGCGCAGGAAGAAATGGCAGTGGGAAACTATTCAAAGTTTGTGTTGATTAACCGTGACGACGTAGAGGGGCGGTTTGCCGACTTTGAGTCAAACCCGAACTTTAGTACCTATGGCACATCTGGTGCAGCTGAGTATCGGTTTGAACAACAAGGTTTTGAAGCCGAAACGGGCTACACAGGTTCACTTATTGCCGTTAATCACGATCCGTTTGATGCCACCATAAAAGTAGTGGGCGAGCATAGTTTACGCCCAGTCATCGGTGCAGTAGCCGTAGCAATGCTTATGGGGTTGACGCAACAGGACATTACTGAAGGTTTGAAGTTGGTTCGCCCAGTACCTGGGCGCATGAATGTGCTGCGCGGCATGATGGGCACGACAATTATTGACGACACTTACAATTCGAGCCCCGCTGCTGCAGCTGCCGCTATTCAAACGTTGTATTCCTTTGACCAAGCACCGCAGCGAATTGCTATTTTGGGCGACATGCGCGAGCTTGGTGCCACGAGCCAAATGGAACATGAAAAAATTGGTGCTATGTGCGACCCAAACATGCTGAGCTGGGTGGTATTGGTGGGGCCAGATTGTGAAAAGTTTTTGGCACCGATTGCACGGAGCCGTGGGTGCCAGGTGCATATTGCTCGCAATGCCATTGAAGCAGGTGAGTTCGTTCGTTCGATTACTGAGGAAGGCGCAGTGATACTTGCCAAAGGGTCACAAAACACTATATACCTTGAAGAAGCAGTGAAAATTTTGTGTGACATGACCGAAGATGCAAAACTAGTTCGGCAGTCTGCCGAATGGTTAAGAATAAAAGACACGTATTTTGAACGATATAAATAATAGTCACAACCAATGAATGGAGTAGCCGTGAACGACCAAAAAACAGACGACCCTATAGCAAACAGTCCCCAACAAGAAAACCAGCCAATGCATACGCCTGATTTTTCGGAGCGGAATGTGCAGCCCGAGTCGACAACTGTTGAAACGCAACCACCCACGCGAACTGATGCGCCATCGCCTATTGCATCGGAAATTGAGCAGCCAACCGGTTTGGGTGTAGTTCCCGGCACTATGAGCGCGCCAATGGGCATGCCTAGTGCTATGCCACCTGCGCCATCAGCCAAAAAGTCAAAAAAACCGCTGATTATTGCTGGTGTCGGAGCCGTCATGGCACTTGGCTTAATCGGTGGAAGTGCATATGCCTACACGCTCTACCAAGACCCCCAAAATGTACTGTTGCAGGCCGCAGGTAATGCGTTATCTGCCAAGAAATTGCGTACTAAAACAGTAGTAACTTCTGACTTTGCTTATGATGCTGATGGCACCAAGCTATCATTCGAAAAAGTGACGTTTGAAACCGGTAGCGAGCGTACACCGCGCTACGACATGAACGCTGAAATTGTTGCCAAGTATAATGACAAGCAAGTGACGCTCAAGGGTGATGTGCTGGCCACTGATGCCGGTGAGCTGTATTTTAGAGTGAGCAACGTTAAGGATACCCTACAAAAAGTGCTGCCTGCCGATATGAAGATGAACGCTACGGCCGAAGCGTACCTGGCGCAAATTGATGGTAAGTGGGCAAAGTATACCCTAGAAGATTTGAAAAAAGACAGCCCTGATTATGGCAAAACAGTGCAGTGCGTGCTCGATGTGTATAAAAAGCACAAAGACGACAAAAAGAGTATTCAGGAAGTCGTTGAACTATACAAGGCAAACCAGTTTGTCGTCATTAAGGGCGAGCCAACCAGTAAAAACGGCAATTTTGGCTACGAGGTTGCCGTTGACAACAAAAAGTCCAAAGCATTTAGCAAGGAAGTTGCAAAAACAGCAGTCGCAAAAGAGGTTGAAGCGTGCGATAAGAATGCCACAGCTAGCGCATCTGCCAGCGACGATACCGATACGACAGACACCGTGGACACGCCGACCAATGCTGATGGGCCTGTTACGACTACGACGCTATGGATTTCAAAATGGGGACACGAACTGCGTTCTGTTGAAACAAAGACGACCGACATAAAGGGCATGAACAACAAGAAGTACAGCATCACTTCGCACACTGATGTTGATTTTGGCGATGGAGTTGTAACGACATCACCAAAGGACACCGTACCACTTAAGACATGGTCAGAAAATGCCACGAAGTTCATGACCGAGCTTTCACGCCCTGCTATTACTAAGGCGCAGGCCGCCAATGAAGCAAGTAAAGTTGCCGCTGCCGCAGAATCTTACGCAGCTAACAACCGGGGAACTTACCCCGCAACCTATGCGGACATGCAGCGCTACGTTACCCTGACTAGTGGTACAACTGTCGTCGCTGAGTTGCCAAAAACCGCCACGCAGATTGGCTACAAATTGTGCAGTGCACGTAACGGGCAAGTCATCTACAGAACAGACACTGGCTACCAAGCTGTTGGGGTTGGTAGTGGCAAATCTGGCACGGTAACGCAGTTTTGCGCATAGCTTGCCCTTATCATAAGGGGTGATGTTTGCTATACTAGTAGCCAATGAAGCGCTATAATCCTACTGAAATAGAACCAAAATGGCAAAAAAATTGGGATGATACCCAGGTTTATAAAGCCGATCTATCCTCAGACAAACAAAAATACATTGCAATGAGTATGTTTAACTACCCCAGCGGGGCGGGTATTCACATTGGTCATGCCATGAATTACACCATTAGTGATGTAATGGCGCGGTTTAAGCGCCAGCAGGGATATGAAAGCTACCACCCTGTGGGCTGGGATGCTTTTGGGTTACCGGCCGAAAATTTTGCGATTAAAAGCGGTGTGTCGCCACAAGAAAGCATGGCAAAAATTATTCCGGGCTATCATACGCAGTACAAGGCAATGGGCTGGAGTAACGATTGGAGCAAAGAAATCAGCACTCACCTGCCTGTTTACTACAAATGGACACAGTGGATATTTAGCGAAATGTACCGAGCAGGCCTAGCGTATCAAGAACCTCGCATGCAGTGGTGGTGTACGAAGTGCCAAACTGTGCTGGCTAATGAACAGGTGATTGATGGCAAATGCTGGCGGCATGATAGTGCCGATGACTCAGAAGTGGCCAAGAAAGAAGTCAAACAATGGTTCTTTAAGGTGACTGAATATGCCGATGAAATGCTTGAAGCAACCGATGCACTTGACTGGAGCGAAGTGGTGAAGGCTGCACAAAAGAACTGGATTGGCAAAAGCCGTGGTGCCGAGGTTGAGTTTGCAGTTGACGGAAGCGACCAAATAGTTACTGTATTTACGACACGCCCTGATACCCTGTTTGGCGCGACGTTTTTGGTACTCGCACCAGAGCATGAGCTAGTACCGATGCTCGTTAATGATGGTACCCGTGAGGCAGTAGAGGCCTATGTGACCCAAGCGCTCAAAAAGAGCGAACTTGAGCGCCAAGAAACGAAAGAAAAGACAGGCGTGCCAACTGGTGCCCATGCCGTGAACCCCGCGACAGGTGAAAAGATACCCATTTGGGTGGCAGATTATGTACTAAGCGGCTATGGAACTGGCGCAATTATGGCAGTACCAGCGCATGATGAACGTGATTTTGAATTTGCTGAGGTGTTTGGCTTACCGATAGTTGAAGTAGTGCAAAAGCCTGCTGATGAAACCGAACAATGTTACCACGGCGAAGGTATGCTGATGAATAGCGGGGTGTACGATGGCATGATGAGCAGCGATGCCCGCGAAGAAATTGTGGCTTGGCTGGAACAAGAGGGCACCGGTCGAGCAAAGACGACATACAAAATTCGTGACTGGAGTGTGAGCCGCCAGCGCTATTGGGGCGCGCCGATTCCGGTGGTTCACTGCGAAAAAGACGGTATTGTGCTCGTTCCAGATGATCAATTACCTGTAGAGTTACCGGTGTTATCTGATTTTGCGCCAAGTGGTGATGGGCGTAGTGCACTTGCACGGGCCACTGACTGGCTCCATACCACATGTCCAACCTGCGGCGGCTCGGCCCTGCGTGAAACTGACACGCTCGATACGTATATTTGTAGTAGCTGGTACTTTTTGCGCTACTTCGATGGTGAAAATAACGAAAAGATTTTTGATTCTACTATAGCGAACGAATGGATGCCGATTGATTTTTATAACGGCGGTGACCATGCTACAGCGCATATGATTTATGCTCGCTTCATGACACGGTTCTTTTGGCATAGGGGGCTCGTTGACAACCCAGAGCCTTTTAAAAAGTTCTTATTCAACGGCAAAGTAACGGCAAGCGACGGCACAATGTTTAGTAAAAGCAAGGGTAATGGTATTGATCCGCTTGAAATTATTAACAGTGGGTATGGTGCGGATGCACTGCGCACCTACCTAATGTTCGCTGCGCCGCTTGAAGTATGGGCACGTTGGGATCCGCAGGGCGTGCCGGGTACCTACCGGTTCTTGAACCGAATATGGAACCTGGTGCAAGAGTACTTAGCGGCCGAAAAAGATGGTAACGAGTCACCTGAAGTGTTGCAGTTGATCCACCCAACCATCAAAAAAGTAACAGCAGACTTAGAAGACCAAAAATATAATACAGCCATTGCAGCCATGATGGAAGCAACAAACGGACTGTATGCCCAGAAAGTTAAAGGATTTAGCGGTAGCAACAGTTGGCAGTTCGCTCTAGAAAGCTTAGTAGCGCTTGTTGGGCCGTTCGCACCGCACCTTGCCGAAGAGCTGTGGGCAGACCTTGGCCATGATACATCGGTGCAGCGTGATAGTTGGCCACAGTGGGATAAGCAATATTTACAGGGAAGCACCATGATGATTATCGTGCAGGTGAACGGCAAGTTGCGCGCAAAGCTAGACGTAGCGATTGATGAGTCGGAAGAAGCTATAAAAAATCTCGCCCTTGCAGACGAAAATGTAAAGAAGTTTGTAGCGGGTGAACCCAAAAAAGTAATTTACGTCAAAAACAAACTCGTCAGCATTGTTATATAGCTTGGTGCCGCAATAAAAGGGGAAAGCCCCCGACCTCACTGGGGGGCGGGGGCGTTTCCGTACCGGTCCTTGTACACCTTGTTGGCGCGCAGCGCCGAGAGGCTGAAGAAGATGCCGACGACCACGAGAGGCCACAGGCTGAACGTGGGGTACTGGCCACGGGGGATGCCCAGGGCCAGCCAGAAGGCGACGAAGCCGAACGCGATGAAGGCGCTGGCACCGTTCACTTCGACGAACAGCTCGTGACGTTTCTGCACGGGCAGGCCCATCTTGTCGAAGAGGACCACGCTGGCGAGCAGGGTGACGATGAGCGTCAAGGCGATGAACACGGGGTGCTCCTTCGGGTTGGGGAAGTACGGAAGTTGGATTGGTGTCCAACTATTACATTATAGCATAATCAATATAAAAAGTCAATATACATAAGCGTAATAATGAATAGTTGTCAATGTATTGAGTTAGTGGTCAAACTGGGGTATAATACAGTCAAGTTTTATCATATCCTAAACAGGAGAACATTTCATGGCACAGCCAAAGAAACAGTCGAGCCCACGCAAGACAGGTCTGCGTCGCAGCCACCTTGTGCTCAAGCTTGCACGACGCGTCAACGCAAAATCACCAGTTAAAGTTCGTACAACTAAGAACGAAACTGGTAAAAAGAAGTAGTAGCTCTACCTCTATTTAGGGTGGATAGTTAACAAAGAAAGAATCAAAGACAATGGCTAGCAATCGTCACTTAGGACGCATCGTCGCACTCCAAACTCTGTATGAGTTTGAATTCCGTACGCAGGCAGAAGACCCGAATGTAGACGCCGATGAAATCTTAGCACGCAATCTTGAACGGTACGAAACCGCTATTGAAGACACAGGGTTTGTCAAAGACCTTGTTGCCGGAGTAGTAAAAGAGCAAGAGACGCTAGATGCAAAGATTCAGCCAATCGCGCCCGAGTGGCCCATTGAGCAAATCGCGCGTATTGACCGAGCGGTTCTGCGCCTAGGCCTCTACGAGCTGCTGTATCGCGGCGACAAAGTACCGCCTAAAGTTGCAATTAATGAAGCGGTTGAACTAGCTAAAGCATTTGGTTCTGATAACTCAAGCAAGTTTATAAACGGAGTGCTCGGCACCGCGTTTAGGACACTTGTCGAGGAGAAACCAGACAATGCCGACGCCAAAGCTTGATAAATTCAAAAAGTATTTTCCTAAGTCGAAAGCATCAATTCAAGAAATCGTTCGTGAACCCACCGCAGGTGGTGTGGTATTTCGTCATGGCAAAGAAGGTATAGAAATACTGCTTATTCAAGATGCCAAGGACCGCTGGACAATTCCAAAAGGCCACATAGAAGATGGTGAAAAGGCGGTAGATACAGCGCGTCGCGAAATTGGCGAAGAAGCCGGGTTATTTGACCTGGATATGCTCGGGTGGTTGGGTAAAATCCATTTTCGTTACCGCCGCATAGACCGACTTGTGCTTATGACGACGCAAATTTACCTTGTGCGCGTTCGCACCGATGGCAATGAAATCCAAAAAGAAGAGTGGATGAATGGTATTAAATGGTTTCCGTTTTCTGAAGCGCTTGACTTAATTGAATATGAAGACATTGGTAAACTAATGCTGCTCGCAATGAAGCGAATTCGGCAGGAGAAACTATAAATGAGTGGAATGCCCATAGGGCCATACCAAGATTTTGCCCGTACAACGCTAGGTTTTGAATACAAAGATATTCAGTTGCTCATCACGGCATTGACTCACCGTAGCTATGTAAATGAACACAAAAAGAGCGTGAGTGAGCATAACGAGCGACTTGAGTTTTTGGGCGATGCGGTGCTCGAACTAGTGGTGACGGACTATTTGTTTAATAACTTTAGCGAGCCGGAAGGTATATTGACGAGCTGGCGAGCCGCGCTGGTGCGAACCGAAAGCATTGGTGACGCCGGCGATAAACTAGGCTACGAGCCATTGCTGCGTATGAGTAAGGGCGAAAAGAATGGTTCTACCCGTGCGCGGCTACAAATATTGGCCAATGCGTTTGAAGCGGTTATTGGAAGTATTTACCTTGAGCGTGGATATGACGACGCCCGCGAGTTTATTCACAAACACATAGTCAGTAAACTTGGTAGTATTCTTAACGAAGGAAGCTGGCGCGACCCGAAGAGTCACCTGCAAGAGGTAAGCCAACGGATTGACGGCGCTACGCCTGTATATAAAGTGATGGAAGAAGTGGGGCCTGATCACGACAAGGTATTTACGCTTGGTGCATACGTAAACGGCGTGCTCATGGGTAAAGGTATTGGCCCAAGCAAGCAGAACGCACAGCAAGAAGCTGCTCGCGCGGCGCTTGAGGCCTACGAAAATCGCTCAAAAGTTACTACAGACGAATCGTAGAGTGAAAACAGATTGACATACATCTGTTAAAGGTGTAAAATAATTCAGAAGTATAGAACAAGCTTAAAGTGAAGTAAAGGAAGTAGTTATTTTATGCTCGCAATTCGTTTGCAACGCCTAGGTCGTAAGTCCTACCCGGTATACCGCCTAGCGGTTCAAGAGGCTAATCGCCACCCAAGCAGTGGGCGTGTAGTTGCTTATGTTGGCACCTACAATCCTCATACCAAAGAAGTCAGCATCCAAAAAGAGGCTGCACAGAAATATCTTGACAACGGAGCTCAACCAACTCCACGTGTCGTAAAGCTGCTTAATGAAGCGGGCATTACATTGCCAAAGTGGGTGAAGGTGCCAGCAGCTGACAAGCAGAAAGTTGCCAAGAACGCTGAGAAACTTCGCAAGAATCAACCAAAAGAAGAACCTGTTGCACAAGAGGCTGCTGCGGAAGCTGAAACAGCCGCCGACGAACCTGTGCAAGAATAATTATTTGATTCGAAAAATAAATATACCCCTGGCCATTAGGTGCCAGGGGTTTTGTTCTGCTCGGGACTTCTACGCGTCGGGCTAGTAGCCCATGGCCGCGATTTCATCACGGGTGTACGGGTGGCGCAGGCTGGCGGGGCCGTGGGGAACCGACAGCTTGTCGTGGGTGTTCTCGGCATCTATGCATGCGCAGAAGATGTCGTGGAGCAGTTTGACTTCGGGGGTCATACCGGCCACGAAGGCCGTGTGCTCTGGGTGACGTGGGTCCGTGCGCTGGTCCATGGTACTCCAATCATCGAAGGAACAGAATATGGTATATTATATAACTTATTTAGCATAATTACAATATACAGATTCCGAGAGTCGTGCTACAATAAAGCCACGCGATATTAACAGTGAGACAGCAAAGGAGACTAAGTGGGCATGTCAACTATCGACCAGCAATTTGTAGAATATATCGTAAAATCACTAGTAGGTAACCCGGATGATGTCGTCGTTGACCGTATTGTCGACGAAAAAGGCGTTTTACTGACGCTTACGGTTAATCCTGAGGATCTTGGACGGGTGATTGGACGTCGGGGAGTAACTGCCCAGAGTCTGCGCACATTGCTTCGTGCACTGGGCACAAAAAACAGCGCACGTTATAATCTGAAAATCGTTAACAACGACAACCCAGACGAGTCAACGGTTATTTCAAGTGACGACACGGATGAACCTGTGGATAATTCAACCGATGAAAATGTGGAAAACGATGAGCAACAAGAGTCGGATTTCGCAAAAAAGTCCCGTGCAGAGCTTGCAGAACTGGATGATTTAGATATATAATCATAACCAGTTCATGCGAGAACACTTGAACGAGCTCATGCGAGCAAACCAAAAGGTTTGAGAGCCTTATATGTCTACAAAATCCGCTTCAAAACCGAGCGGATTTTTTAGTGTATGCTGTTCATCCAAAAAAGGCAAGTACTGACACGGTAGTAAGCATACTTACGACAGCCAGACTAACGGCAAGAGCAAAACGGTGAGTGCGCACAGCGGCGCGTTGCTTTATAGCCGGGAGCGTATGCTCGGAGTCGGTGGGGATATTCGCGATTGCAGGTTGCAAAATATGCTGAGTGGCAATTTGCTCATCGGGAAGGTCGTCGGGTGCTACATCCTCATGAACCGGGTCAATCGTAACTTGCTTAGTAGTAGCGGCTAAACGCTGCGCATCACTAATTTCATCCGACTTATCCCTATCTGTTCCCAGTTCCATACTGCTTATAGTATAGCAGGTAACGGTGCTGGAACGAAATATGTGTATATAACAACATACATAGACATTTATAGCAAATATTGCTAAGCTAAAGATAATGAAGAAATTTCAAGTTGTGACGCTATTCCCTGGTATGTTTACCGGCGTATTTACTAATAGCATGATGTGGAAGGCGCAAAAAGACGGGATTGTTGAGCTATCAACAATTAACCTGCGTGAATTTGGACTTGGAACGCGCAAGCAGGTTGATGACACACCGTATGGCGGCGGTGACGGCATGCTGTTAATGATCGAGCCACTATGGAAGGCAATCGAAGCAGCAAAGCAGAAGGACCCTACAGCGAAGGTTTTGTTGATGACGCCGCGTGGTGCTCGATGGAAGCAGGCAGATGCCAAGGCCTATAGTGAGGCTGACCATGGCTATATATTTGTGTGTGGTCGCTATGAAGGTTACGATGAGCGAATTTTGGCACTGGTTGATCAAGAAGTGAGCGTTGGCGATTATGTGCTTACCGGCGGTGAACTGCCAGCGATGACGATTATTGATAGCATAGTACGCCTGCTCCCTGGTGTACTTGGCGGAGCCGAGAGCGCAGTGATCGAGAGCTTTAGTGATGGCGAAACACTTGAATTTCCGCAGTATACGCGTCCAGAAGTATGGAACGACATGAGTGTCCCCGACGTGCTGCTTAGTGGTCACCATGGCGAAATCACCAAATGGCGAGCAGCGAACAGTAAAAAAGGCTAGTAAAGTACCCGCCATGGCACAGTGGCCAATGGCGGGGGGGGGGTGGGCG
>APMI01000757.1_pt1 | contig 98085 bp, 81 predicted proteins | sample 667938 | NCBI WGS metagenome assembly APMI01 (sample SAMN01084076, study PRJNA167559) | wastewater metagenome | biome: Wastewater | place: Denmark: Ejby Moelle, Odense | collected 2011-11-28 | reverse complement strand
GTTACACCATTGGTGCTGTTCGTGCTGTTCAGGTTCAGGGTTGTGCCTTCGCATAGTGGTGTGTTAGCACTTGCGGTAACAGGCAACGGGCTCTGGTTCACACTTACCGTCAGGCTGTCTTTTGTTACACAACCATTCAGCAGGTAGGTAACGATATACTTACCGGCATTGCTCAATGTTATGCCACTGATGTTGGCTGATGATGTTGTGGCCACAAAACTGTTAGGGCCGGTCCATGTATAGGCTACACCGATACTGCTGCTGCCTGCATTCAGGGTGAGTGTATTATCGGTACATACAGGGCTGTTGCTGCCGATGGTACGGTTGGCAGCCTGTGGTTTTACATCTATTGTTACGGTATCTCTGATGGTGCAGCCGGTATAGAATGCCGTGAATACATAATCGCCGCTCATAGCTGGCAGGCTGTTGGCACGAAGCGTGTCTTTACTTGTCGAACTGAAGCCCGGGCCGCTCCAGCTGTAGCTGTTGGCTAACGTGCCTACTGTGGCATTCAGGTACAGCGTATCGCGCTCGCAGATAGGACTGCTGCCTGTCGCATTTACCGTGGATGCAGACGCATTAGCTACCGTTGCTGTGGTGGTGTCTTTGGCAAGGCAACCAAACAAGCGTGCTGTTACTATATAATCGCCGCTATTGGCAGTAGTGGCACTGCCGATGCTCGGGTTCTGCGCTATGCTGTTGAAGCCGGCAGGGCCAGTCCATTTATAGCTGACACCCGTTGCACTACTGCTGGCAGTCAGGTTCAGTTGCTGGCCGGTACATATAGGGCCGTTATTACTGTTACTCACATTCGGGCGTACCACGCCGATACTGATGTTACGCTGGTTGGCACCCGAACTATCTACAAGGTTGGTAGAACGGATACGGATGCGGTAGGTATTGCCAGGTGTTACCGTATTGGGCACCACACAGGTAATGCTACCAGCGGTTGTTGCGGTGCGTGTACCAATAGTAGTGGTACCGCTGGCAAAAGAACCGCTGGGGTCGCTCAGCTGCACGCTGAACACATTGCCGCTGTTGAAATTACTCGCATTATTTATAGTATAAGGAACCTGGAAAGTATCTCCCGCACATATCATACTATCTGCATACAAATTATTAATGCCACTCGTCAATTTTACTACTACAGAATCGATAAGATAGTACGCATACAGACCAGTAGACTGAATTTGTGTAGCAGTGACAGAAGAATTTGCATAAAAACCACCTATCACCAGATTGTCATAAGCAGAGTCTGCAATAAAAGTAGCTGTGACACGCAACCAGTTTTGTGTATCTGTTATAGCACCATAGCTACTATAACTAATCTGCGGTATAACAGGTAAGGGAGAGCTTGGACCTGTACCTACATTATTATCATAAAACCATACACCAAGATTATTAGTACCGTACATGGAGAAGTTTGCCAACGAAACAGACATTGAAACCTCATAAACAGATCCTATTGTCATTGGGGGTATAGGTTGCTTCATGTATTCTCTGTATGTACCCGTACCTGTGTAAGCAACCAAACCCGCATAACCTGAGCCATTTGCTGCCAGTTGATATCCGGTAGCGTTGACTGGGACTCCGTTTCCTGAAGTACTACAAGAATGCATAAAGTCGCAGCTTGCAGAATAGTCTACCCATGGAGTTGCTCTATTTATCAGTGCAAAAGAGGTAGGGCAAGAACTATATGTTTCAAAACTGCCATTAGTGACTAGATTTTGCGCACTTAAAGAATTGTATATAATTAATAAAACTAGGGTCGTGATTATTCTCATAAAAGAAATATTATTACCATAAAGGTAGTTATACGTATATGGACAAGCATATTCGCAAACTCTCATTTCGATTAAATACACATTAAAAAAGGGCAGCAATCGCCACCCTTTTTAACTATTGGTTACAATGACTTATTTACCCTTGTAAGTAAGTCCCATGTTGTATAACATGAATGCCCACTTGTCTGCCTGCTCCTGAATTATCATGGCAGTAGGTTTACCCGCACCGTGACCTGCTTTTGTTTCTATCCTTATAAGCACAGGATTGGGTGAGGCTGCTTTTTGCATTTCCTGCATAGCTGCCGCAAACTTGAAAGAGTGTGCAGGCACCACACGGTCATCGTGGTCTGCTGTCATTATCATTGTTGGCGGATAAATTGTGTTTGCTTTTACGTTGTGGACAGGAGAATACTTCAACAGGTATTCAAACATCTCTTTGCTATCGTTTGCAGTACCATAATCATAAGCCCAACCAGCACCTGCTGTGAATTTGTGATAACGTAACATATCCAATACACCAACAGCGGGGAATGCTATACCAAACAAATCAGGACGTTGTGTAATGCAAGCACCCACCAGCAAACCACCATTGCTACCGCCCGAAATGGCCAGAAAATCGTGTGATGTATATTTTTCTGCAATCAGGTATTCTGCTGCTGCAATAAAGTCATCAAACACATTCTGCTTCTTCATTTTAGTACCGGCATTGTGCCATTCATCGCCGTATTCGCCACCACCACGCAAATTAGCAACAGCATACACACCACCGTTCTCCATAAATACCAGATTGCTGACACTGAAAGAAGGCGTAAGGCTGACATTGAAACCACCATAACCATATAGCATAGTAGGGTTTTGGCCATTCAGTTTCACGCCTTTTTTGTACGTGATAATCATAGGTACTTTCGTACCATCTTTTGATGTATAGAATACCTGCTTGCTCTCATACAAATTCGGGTCGAATTTTACATTCGGCTTTTTGTAGAGTGTAGATTTACCCGTAGCAATATCGTACTTGAAAATAGTAGACGGGTAAATGTATGATGTATATGAATAATACAGTTCTTTCTCATCGCGCTTGCCACCAAAACCACCAGCAGTACCAAGACCCGGTAATTCAATCACTCTTTCCTGCTTACCATCCAGACTGTATTGGAAAACTTGCGATACCGCATCCTTCAGATATTGTGCAAAAAGTTTGCGACCACATGCACTAACCGATAATGGGAATTTAGTTTCTGCAATAACATCCTGCCAGCCTGTAGGGTCCTGACTGTTAGCATCTGCTACAACCAACTTGCGATTAGGCGCATTCAGATTGGTAAGTATATAGAGTTTACCATTTTCGGCATACACTACATCGTGTTCATTATCAAAACCTGTTATCAAAGGCACAATAGAAGAACCCGGCTTTTTCAAATCTTGTATGTAAAGCTCGTTACCGTAGGTTGCATTCGCAGCAGAAATAATCAGATAATTCTGGTCTTCCGTAACACCACCACCAATATAACGGCGAGGTTGTGCATCGCCACCAAAAACAAGTATATCATTTTTCTGGTCGGTACCAAGTTTATGATAATAAAGTTTGTGGTTTTGTGTCATACCCGAAAGCTGGCTTCCTGCTTTAGGCTTGTCGTAGCTGCTGTAGTAAAAACCATCATTACCTTTCCATGAAGTACCGCTGAACTTCACATCAACCAATGTATCGCCTATTTGCTTTTTCGTTTTCGTATCCAGCACTATTACTTTGCGCCAGTCGCTACCACCTTCAGATACCTGGAAAGCACAAAGGCTACCATCTTTTGTAAAGTCGATACCAGCAAGTGAAGTAGTCCCGTCTTTAGAAAATTCATTAGGATTTAAAAAGACTTCCGGAGCAGCCGTGCCCTTTTGGCGATATAAAACCGACTGGTTTTGCAAACCATCATTTTTGTAGAAATAGGTATACTCCCCTTCTTTGAACGGCGCACTGAATTTTTCATAATTCCATAATTCGGTGAGGCGTTTCTTTATATTATCCCTGAAAGGTATCTGCCCTAAATAACTGTTAGTGAGTTCATTTTCTTTCTGCACCCAGTCTTTTGTGTCATCAGACATATCGTCTTCCAACCACCTATACGGATCTGCTACCTGCTTGCCGAAAAAGGTATCAACCGTATTACCTTTTCGTGTTTCAGGGTATTTATCAAATGTTATGCCTACTACTCTCGACACCGTTGAAACTAATTTGGGCTGTGCAAAAGAAGGCTGCACAGCTATTAAAGAAAGAAATAATAAACCTGTTCTTTTCATTACAGAGAATTTGAAGTCCGAAAATAATGTAGTTTATCCATACTTAACCCATATACACATATTTACATTTACCATGTACAATAATCAGATGATTAACAAACCTTATAAGGTAATATTGGAATATGGATGTTATTTTTGTACGTACCCATAATAGGTTTTTCTGAAACGATTTCTGAAAATATTACGCAATACCGTCCTGATTATCATCGGATTAGTGATATGCCTTGTGCTGTCACTCAACTTTACGCCCGTACAAAACTTTGTAGTGGGTAAGGCTACCAAAATATTGGGGGATAAGCTAGGCACCAAAGTTGAAATAAAACACGTCAGAATTGACTTCCTGAATCATGTATTGATACAAGGGCTTTATGTAGAAGGTAAAGCACATGATACCCTAGCATACATAGGCGAAGTAAGGGTAAGGATAACTGACTGGTTCTTTTTTAAAAACGGCACACCAGTGCTGAAATATGCAGGGCTTAAAAACACATACGCACATCTGTACCGCACAAGAACAAGTGCAGACTGGAATTATCAGTTTATAATAGACGCTTTCGATTCAGGATCATCGACCAAGAAAAAGAAAAAAGATAGCAGCGGAGATTTTGAAATAGACCTTGAGAAAGTAGAACTGGAAAATGTGCGCTTCCACATGGATGATGCATGGGTGGGTAGCGATATGGATTTTGATGTGGGTGATGCATTGATAGACGCCGAAGAAATCAACTTCAAGAAAAAGCTGATAGACCTGAATAAAATTCGCTTTGGTAAGGTTGCTATTGTGATGCGCGACTATGAAGGCGGACGACCACCAAGGCCTAAGAAGCCTAAGAGTAATGTAATAGACACTACAGCTTTTAATACAGATAACTGGAAGATAGCCCTTGATAATCTGCATCTTGAAGACTGCTACTTTGGCATGGAGATGAGTAGCAAACCACCACTGAATGGTGAGTTTGATACGGACCACATGCGTGTTAGTGCAATTAATATTGATGCAGATGACTTGAGCATTACAGGTGATACACTAAAAGCTAAACTGAATAACCTGAGTGCTAAAGAACGCTGCGGGCTTGTGGTAAAACAATTTAAAGGCGATGTTACAGTATCACCGAATGCAAGCATTGTAAAGAAGCTATTGCTGGAAACAAACCACAGCAAACTGCAACGCTACTATGCCATGCACTATACACGCTTTCCCGATTTTGAAGACTATGTAGATAAAGTGCGCATGGTGGCAGATTTTGAAGATGCTCACCTTGACATAAAAGATGTAGCCTACTTTGCCCCTGTGCTGAAGCAATATGCATATGTTGTAAACATAGCAGGTAAAGTAGATGGTACTGTTGCAGACATCAGCGCCAAAAATCTGTATATATCAGACGGGATATCTACCATAAAAGGTAATCTGCGAATGAAGGGACTGCCCGATATTGACAACACATTTATCGATTATCAGAACGGAGACCTGTATACCAATGCAAACGGTATATTCAGATACGCACCCGAGCTTAGGAATAATAAGGATATAGCTATTGAGAAACTAACAAATGTCAGCTTCAAAGGAAACTTTACAGGCTACATTAACAATTTTGCATGTAATGGTGTGTTAGCAACCAACTTAGGCATTATTACCAGCAATGTGAAGATGAAAATACCAGAGGGCAAAAATAATAATGCACTATACAGTGGCACCATCACTTCAGAAAGCTTCAACATAGGTGCACTGCTCAATCAAAGCACATTAGGAACTGTTACCCTGAATGCCAAAGTGGATGGTAATTCATTCGACCCTGCCTTGGCACACATCAATGTAGATGCCAATGTGAAGCATTTTGATTTTAATGGCTATCGTTATCAAAACATAACCATCGATGGTAATGTAGAGAAAAACAAATTTGGTGGCAACCTGCTGATAGATGACCCGAACCTTGCACTGGCATTCTACGGTAATATAGACCTGAGCCAGAAACTGGTGAGGATAAATGCGAAAGCCAACTTACTGAAAAGTAATCTTGCAGCATTGAACCTGATTAAAGACAGCATTACCGCCACTGCCGACTTTGACCTTGACTGTGTTGGCAGCAGCATTGACAACTTCTCGGGCTTTGCAAAGCTGTACAACATAAACATGGTTCGCAATGGCCACAGGCTAGATCTAGACTCTGTATATGTAAATGCGAGTGAAGAAGATGGACAAAAACTGATAACTGTAGAAAGTAATGCACTTACCGCACGTATCAAAGGGCAGTATGAACTAAGCAAACTACCCTACTCTTTTCAGTACTATCTATCAGGCTATCTGCCAAACTACATAAGCAAACCTACACAAGCAGCACCTCCACAGGATATTACATTCAGTATAGTAACGAAAGAAATAGACAGCCTGCTTGGGATTGTAATTCCGAAAATAAAAGGTTTCAGCGGTGCTACAATAGATGGCAAGCTCAACACATCGAGCCAGCAATTGCAGCTGAATGCCAACATACCTTATGGCGAAGTGAATGGCATTTTGCTACGCGATTTAACCATTACCGGTACCGGCGATTTTAACAAGCTGGCTGTTGATGCAAAAACACAACGCATAATAGTCGGAGACAGTATATTATCAGGCGCACTTGAAGTGAACACTACACTTGCCAATAATGACCTGAACTTTAAGATAGCAACCACATCGGCCGATAAGTATGGTACTGCTACGCTGATAGGCAAAGTGCACACAGCAAGCGATTCTGTATGGCTGACAATGCAGCCATCAGAACTATACCTAAACGAAACAAAGTGGGACATACCAAGTGCATCATTACTGTATAGCACTAACTACTTGTTTATAGATAAGTTTGAACTAAGCTCGGGTTTACAGAAGATAAACATCTACTCAAAGAACGGGTTTACAACAGGCACCACACCACCACTCTTTGCGGAAATCAAAAATATAGATGTATCGCAATTGGGCAATGTTGCAGGCTTGTCCGATTATCAGCTTGACGGGCGCATTAACGGTGAACTGAAAGTTGATGACTTGTTTGGCAATATGTTTGTAACCAGCAACATACGCGCCAGCGATGTGAAAATTGGCGCAGACACAATAGGCAATGTTGTTGTTGCAGGCTCTTACGAAGCCAATAAACAAAAAATACATCTTGACAATTCTAGCGGTGTATACCGTGGTAATGCTTCTATTACCGCCTATGGCGATATGTCTTTTGATAGTACCAGCAAGGAACCACTGAAAGGAAAGCTTCAATTCAACAACACACCTTTGTCTTGGTTGAACCCTGTACTTACAGGTTTTGTAAGCAGGCTCGGAGGTACTATTAACGGAGAGGTGAATATTGCAGGTAGTGCGGTAGCACCTGATATAGATGGCAACATAAAGCTGAACGACGCTGCTATGCGTATCGATTTCCTGGGTACATATTATACAATACCTAGTGCTAGTATAGCAGTAAATAATACTAAGATTGACCTCGGTAAAATCACTTTGTATGATGTAAACAAAAATACAGCTACTCTATCAGGGCAAATAAAACATGACAGGTTTAAGAACATGAACCTTAACATCAACATGTCATCGCCTAAGTTTGAAGTGATTAATCTGGACGAAACGGAAAGTGAATTATTCTACGGCAATCTGATAGCCCGCATCAAACAGCTTAGTGTAACAGGTGATATCGATAAAATTATCTCGATTAACATACAAGGTGCTACGCCTGTAGAAAAATCGCACCTATATCTGCCATTGAGCAGCGGCAGCGGATTGGGAACATACAACTACGTAACCTTCAAATCTTACGGTACCGAACAACAAGCTAAAAAGAAAAGTGCGGGCAAGTTGTCCATCAGCATAGAGGCACTGGTAAAAGACATATGCGAGGTGAGCCTTGTGATGGCCCCTGCAACAGGCGATGCCATCAATGCAAGTGGTAATGGTACGCTGCGCATAGAGATGCCTGCCAATAACGATATGCGCATGAGTGGTATCTACACCATCAAAGAAGGTGACTATACATTTACGCTCAAGCAGCTTGCCTTCAAGCGAAACTTTAAACTGAATGAAGGAAGTAAAATATACTTCAACGGTCCGATAGACCAAACACAACTGGATGTTACAGGTAAGTATAGTACAAAAGCCCGCCTGATGGACCTACTAAGCCCGGGAGAGAAAACACTGATAGCAGGGAACAAACGTGAGGAGAACGAAGCTAATATGAGCCAGGATGTCAACATCTTGTTATTCATGAAAGGTTCAATGGGTACGCCAAAACTTACTTTCCAATTAGAGCTACCAAGCAACAGCAGTGTAGGCACGGTTGGCTATAACAAGCTGCAATACATCAATCAAAGTGAGTATAACCTTAATAATCAGGTAGCATCACTGCTGCTTATCAATACATTCATATCTGAGGATGCAAACATTGGTGATGGTGCAGTATCGGGTGGTATCAGCAATATCAGCCAGATGCTATCGGGACAGGTATCATCTCAACTAACCAATGTTCTAAACAAGTTGACAGGTGATGAAAGCCTTAGCATAGACTTTAAGTACAAAAACTACAATCTTGGCGGTGGTGCGGCAGATGCTTCCAGCAGAAATGAAGTATCGCTTGGCGTGAAGAAAAATCTCTTCCGCGGGCTGGTAAACGACAGGCTGACGCTGGAGGTTGGTAGCTCTTACGACTGGGGCAAACCTACATCTAACAGAAGTGCCAGCAACTTCAACCCGGTGGGCGACTTCCGTTTGCAGTATCAATTCCGCGAAGGTGGCAACCTGCGTGGTTACATATTCCGTACCAATAACTTTGATGTTGTAGACAGCCGTAACATAGCCCGTGGTGGTGTGGGTGTCAACTGGCACAGGTCTTTCAATACGTTCAGTGAATTCTTCCATGGCCGTAATTACCTGATAAGGAAACAGGAAGAAGAAGCAGAAAAACAAAGACAGGCAGACTCTATCAGAGATAGCTTTATGGGTGTTGGTACGCAGTAAAACAGTGAATTATTTAGCTATCTGCATCAGATAGCCTTCAAGTGTGCGAGCTACACTATCCCAACCAAATCTTGATTGCATCACGTGCATCCCTTTTGCCCCAACATCTTCGCGCATTTGTTGGCTATTCAATAATTGTATTACACTCTGTGCAAATTGCTTAGGGTCTGTTTGCATGATAGCGCCTTCGCCACTTTCTATACCCAAACCTTTGAAACCTATATTAGAACATACAACAGGCACGCCCATTGCCATGGCTTCCAATACTTTGTTTTGTGTACCAGCACCAAACCTTAACGGAGCAACTACAACACTTGCCTGATTATAAACTGCAGCGAGGTCTTTTATAAAACCTGTTACCTGTACATCATCAGATGCAAGGTCTTGCACCTTCTTTACAGGGCGTTGTCCTGCAATGATGAACTTAACCTGTGGGTGTTGTTGCTTGATAATCGGAAATACTTCTTCTACAAAGTATTGCACTGCATCTACATTGGGTGCATAGTCCATATTGCCGGTAAATAGCAATGTATTGTTATGTCTGTAGTCGTGCCCACCAGCTTTGAAGGTATCAAGGTCTACCCCATTTGGCAACAGGTTGATATTACTGATGCTATGTTGTTCTTTCAGATACGCAAGATCTTCCGCAGAGCACACTAAAGACATGTTATACTCATGCATGATGCGCTCATACTTCAGCACACGCTTTTGCTCTATTGTTTCAAAAATCTTTTTGAAAGGATTTTTCTGCGCATTCATCCTGCGTTCCCAATACAAAGAAAATGCATCTGGCATATCAAGAATGCGTGGCAGTTCCTTATGCTTTGCGAGATATGGACTCATACGCAGGTGCTGCACATGGATGGCATCAAAATTATCTGCTGCCAATACTTCTTCCAGCTTTTGCCGCATGGCAGCAGAACGGAAGTATAACACCTGTAGCGGCGTGCCATCCCACAAAGCAGCAAGGCAATTAGCAGCAGAGCGCCACTTGGGCAGGTATATGAAATGTACTTTCGTGAAAACTTTTTCCAGCTCTTCTTTGTACGTAAGGTCTTCCTGCGATTGCGCAAAAGTGAGCAAATGCAGTTCGTGAGATTTTGACAACCTTCTTGCAAGATTGAAAATCTTCAACTTATCGCCACGATATGGCGGATACGGTACCCTGTTGGCAAAAAAGAGAAACTTCAAAACGGGCTGGCAGTTTTTCGCAAAATACTATTTTAATATTTCGTGACCCAGCTTGTCGCGTTTTGTTTGCAGGTAAAACTCGTTGTGCGGGTTTGGTTTTATCTCTATTGCCACGTTTTCTACTATCTCCAAACCATAGCCCAGCAAGCCTGCACGTTTGCGCGGGTTGTTGCTCATCAGCCTGATTTTGGAAACACCCAGATGGCGTAGTATCTGTGCACCAACACCATAATCGCGTTGGTCGTTTTTGAAACCAAGTGCCAAGTTAGCCTCAACGGTATCTTTACCTTCTTCCTGCAGCTTGTAGGCTTTCAGCTTGTTCATCAAGCCAATGCCCCTGCCTTCCTGATTCATATACAGCACAAGGCCTTTACCTTCTGCTTCTACCATTTCCATAGCAGCTTGAAGTTGGTCGCCACAATCACAACGGAGCGAATGCAGGATATCGCCTGTAAAGCAAGAGCTGTGTACACGAACCAATACAGGCTCGTCTTTAGTCCAATCACCTTTTTTCAGTGCAAGGTGTTGTTCGCCCGTATTTGTCTGGCGGAAAGCGATGAGTTCAAAATTGCCATGTTTTGTAGGCATCTGCACACGTACTTCTTCCTCTATCAGGCTTTCGGTACGCAGACGGTATTCAATCAGGTCTTTTATCGATATGATTTTCAGATCGAATTTCTTAGCTATCTCCATGAGTTCCGGCAGGCGAGCCATGGTACCATCATCATTCATGATTTCCACCAATACACCTGCAGGTTCAAAACCGGCAAGGCGAGCTAAGTCTACCGTAGCTTCTGTATGGCCCGAACGGCGCAAAACACCCTCACCACGCGCCCTCAACGGGAAGATGTGACCAGGACGACCAAGATCCTCTGGTTTTGTATTCGGGTCTATCAATGCCTGCACAGTCTTTGCACGGTCGTGTGCAGAGATACCGGTAGTACAACCGTTGCCAATCAGATCTACAGATACTGTAAACGGTGTTTGATGCAATACGGTATTGTCCTGTACCATCAGGTTCAGGTTCAGTTCTGCACAGCGTTCTTCTGTTATGGGAGCACATATCAAACCACGGCCGTGTTTTGACATGAAATTGATTATTTCGGGAGTTACATTACGCGCTGCGGTCACAAAGTCACCTTCATTCTCGCGATCCTCATCATCTACCACTATCAATAGTTTTCCGTTACGGAGATCTTCGAGCGCTGATTCAATAGTATCTAACATATTATCTCTTTGTCTTTGATATTTTCAATAAAATATCGGGCACAAAGGTACAATCTATTGTATGTAAATGGTGTATAGCGGTATCAATTATGCTGATGTAAACGGACGAAACGGTAAAAATGCTGCACAGAAGGCCTAACACATTAAAAGCATCTATCTATCAGATAGCTGCTGCTGTACTTTAGCAGACAATCGAGCGGCTAAAAACTCATTGTCATATAGTTGTTTTACCAATACAGAAGCTTCATTAGCTATTTCATTAACAAGACCGGTATTTGTCAAAGCGAGTTGAATAGCATCTGCAAATGCCTGCGGTGTATCTGCAAGCAAGTAGTGTTTGCCTGAAACCGCATCTATACCCTGCATGCCTATTGTGGTACTGATAACCAATTTCCCGGCTGCCATGGCCTCCAGTATCTTCACCCTGATACCACCACCTGAACGGAGTGGGACTATGAGTATTTTCTTATCTGCAATGAAAGATGCAGCATCTGCTACCTCACCCATACAATGAATACCAACACCAGTCAGCGAACTGAAAGCATCCGGCATATTGCGGCCTGCAAAGTAGAATTGAAAATCGGGGCTTTGCCTCCTGACTATTGGCCATACATCTGTAGCAAACCATCGGATAGCATCCTGATTGGGCAACCAGTCCATAGCACCTATATGGTAGCCTTTAAGCGTTTCATTATGCTGTGGCTTTACTGTTGCTATATCTATACCAAAAGGAATAGTGAGCATTTGTTTAGGCACAATACTACTATTAACTACAGCCGCATCAGTATCTGTAATAGGTATCAGCAAATCGTATTGTTGCCAAACCTGCTGCTCATAGTTTTTGATACGTGCATATAGATTGGAGAGATACCATTTCTTTAACGGATTGCTTGCCGCATCTGCTATACGTTGCCACACCTGCCATTCTATATTGTGCAGCCTGAGTGTTAACACAGCATTGGTAACCTTTCTGATAGCAGGCAGATAACCTGACATGAAAACACTTTCAACCTGTACCACATCTGGCTTGAAACTATTGATAGCTTTTAGTATCGCATCCTGAAAATGTGCATGCATAAAACGCTGCGCGTGGTTTGGCTGCTTGCTGAAGAGCAAATTCTTCAGTATCCCAAAGGCAGATACATCATTGTTTACATCAACAGTTTCAAACTTATAGATGTCTTTATAAAGACCGTTGAGTACATCCTTGCCTACGCTATGCCTGCTGGTATTCATAGACAATAAATAAACCTCCCACCCTTGCGATGTATACCCCCGTACCATGGCATTGGTTGCCAGATTGCCACCGTCATTCAACGGATATGGCACACGGTTGGTTAAAATAAGGATGCGTTTTGCAGGCATAGTGCGAATTACCAAAATAAAACGCAAGTTTAAAAAGTTTATTTTTACAACCTTAGCATAAATGGGCAAATCCAAACATATCGTACTGACCGTAACCAACGATCTGAACTATGATCAGCGAATGATACGCATTTGCACATCCTTAGTATCTGCAGGGTACCAAGTAACTTTGATTGGCTTTAAAAGGAAGAATAGCAAACTACTTATTGAGCGTCCGTTTCAACAAGTGCGTCTGCCTATTATAGCCGAACAGGGTAAACTGCTATATGCAGGTTATTGGTTTCTGTTGTTTTTCTACCTGCTATTTAAAAGGTTCGATGCTATCTGCGCCATAGACCTTGACACAATACTGCCCGACTATTACGCTGCACGCATCAAAGGCAAGCCTTATATATACGATGCACATGAACTGTTTACTGAACTGAAGGAAGTAGTCACACGCCCATCTGTAAAGCGTATGTGGGAATGGATAGAACATCACACCGTACCACAATGCAAATACAACTATACCGTTGGTGAATACTGCGCCCTATACTTTAAAGAGAAGTATAATAAAGACTTTGCTGTGGTACGCAATGCAACAGTACTACGTCCGCTGACGATACCTGCCAAGACAGAGAAATACATACTGTATCAGGGTTGGGTGAATGAAGGTCGCTGCTTTGAAGAACTGATACCTGCCATGCAATTTGTAGATGCAAAGCTGATAGTATGCGGTGGTGGCAACTTCTTTGCACAGGCACAGGAGTTGGCGGTAAAGTATGGTGTGCAGAATAAAATAGAATTTAAAGGCTTTGTACCACCGGATGACTTGAAACAATATACCACCAATGCCTATATAGGGCTCACACTGTTTCATGCCATCAGCAAGAGCAATGAATATTCACTTGCCAACCGCTTCTTTGATTATATGCACAACGGTGTACCACAGGTATGCATGAATTTCCCTGAGTACATTAAGGTAAATGAGCGCTATGAAATAGGTACACTGATAAACGACCCTATGACGCCTGAAGAAATAGCCGAAGCGCTGAACAGATTATTGAACGATACCGCATACTATAACAAACTGCAACAAAACTGCCTGCAGGCACGCGAACAGTATTGCTGGCAAAATGAGGAGAAGACTTTGCTAAAGGTATGGGAAGATGTATTCAACACTAAAACATCAGGCAGATGAAAATAAGTGTTGTGATACCTGCCTATAATGCTGCTGCGTGTATTGTTGATGCAATACAATCGTGCATGCAACAAACAATGCAACCGCATGAAATAATTGTGATTGATGATGCAAGTACTGATAATACTTGCGATGTACTTACACAGTACAAAGATGTCAGGTTATTAAAACAAGCTACAAATCAGGGACCGTCAGCTGCGCGCAATCGTGGCATTGCCGAAGCGACGGGTGATGTGATTGCATTTCTGGATAGTGATGATACATGGCTGCCTGAAAAACTCGCTGCAATACATGATGTATTCAGTAAGCATAATGAAGTTGTTTATCTGGGGCATCCATATGTTCTGTCCGCAAAACAAAAAACTGCCAGAACAAATAAGCTTTCCACACTTAGCTACACCTCTGTTCTGCTGAAAAATCCTTATCAGCCTTCGTGCCTTGCAATACGCAAAAGCATGCCGTTAAGGTTTGATGAATCATATAGATACTGCGAAGACCATGAACTATCTATACGCGTAGCATACAATTATAAAGTGCATTGGCTGGAAGATGCATATACAATACTTGGCAGGCCACAACTTAGCACTGGTGGTGCCTCTGCCAATGTTTGGAAAATGCGCAAAGGAGAATTGCGTCTGTATACTTCTATCTACAAACACAATATACTTATGCTACCGCTGATACCATTCTTATGGATATTCAGCATAGGCAAAATGATTCGCCGCCTTATTTTGAAGTAATTACAGTCCTACTGCAGATATTTCTCTTACTCCCCCATGCTCTATGCGAACCACACGTGCAGGATATTTTTGAATAATACCATAGTCGTGCGTAGCCATAATGAATGCAGTATGATAATCGCGACAGATGTTGAACAGTAGTTGCATTATTTCATCTGTTGTATCAGGGTCAAGGTTTCCTGTAGGTTCGTCGGCAATTATCAGTTTAGGATTATTGAGCAATGCACGCGCTATATCTACACGTTGCTGCTCGCCACCAGACATTTCGTAAGGCATTTTAAAACCCTTCCCCTTGAGGCCTACTTTATTTAGTACATTTTCAATTTTCTCTTTCATCAGGGCTTTATCCTTCCAGCCTGTTGCTGTAAGCACAAACTCAAGATTGTCATGAATGTTCCTGTCTGTCAGCAAACGGAAGTCCTGAAATACGATACCAAGGTTTCTGCGCAGTAAGGGTACGGTTTTCCAAGTCAGGTCTTTCAGGTTGAAGCCTGCAACCTCGCCTTGCCCTTCACGCAAGTACAAATCTCCGTACAGTGTTTTCAGCAGGCTAGATTTACCACTACCCGTCTTTCCTATCATATATACAAACTCGCCCTTGCTAACCTGAAAATTCACGTTGCTGAGGATAAGACTACTACCTTGAAATATATTACCGTTCCTAATAGAAACAATTGTTGAATCGTTCATTCAGAGAAAATACTTTAGACAAAAATAACAGTTAAATCCAGTAAGTAATCATAAAATTATAAAAATGAAGAAGCCTCCTTGTATGGGAGGCTTCTTTGAATATTGAGAAACAGGTGTTGATTATCTAACAACCAGCTTTTCTGTTTTTGTTTGTCCACCAGCAACGATGTTAACTATGTAGATACCTTTTGCTTCAATAGCACTAGCCGGAATTTCTACACGGCTAAGATTAGAAGACAATACTTGTTCTGTACGGTATACTACTTTACCAGTGATATCTGTAACAGTAATCATAGATTGCGCACCCATGCTACCACGAACTACTACATAAGCTTCTTTAGTAGTTGGGTTTGGAGCAATAGCGATATTGTTATTACCACCAACCAGTGTGTTAACACCCTGAGGGAAAGAACTAACGTTGATACGATCTATATAGTAGTTATTACCTACACTTTGATCACCAAATACGAAGTTAGCGAATGGCCTGTAACGGAAACGGAAGTATACGCGACTGTCACGAGCAGCTGCAGGTACAGTAAGGCTCTTCAGATCCCAATCCTGCATATCAAGCGGAGCATAAGCTACTGATTGGTTACCACGAGCAAGATCAGCTTTAGTAAGTGTAGCCATTTTAGTCCAAGAGTTACCACAATCTGTAGAATATGCAATCTCCATTGTGTCTTGCATCAGTGCCAGATCGTTAGTCCTCCACATACCTGCATACATAAAGTTCAGGTTACAGTTACCATTCTTCATACCAGACAAATCAAATGCCGGAGAAAAGAAGTCATCCACATCACCTGCAAGTTTTTGAGGATGTGCATAAGAAGAAGCAGCACCTGTTAGTGAAGAGTAGCCATTGCGGTTATCGAATGCTCTGTATACTATAGAAGAATTGTCGTAGTAACCTACATTAGCCATTTCCCACTTGAAGCCATTGTTATAATAGTTGAATATAGGCCATTTTTCATTTTCAGAAGTATTGCTGAATTCCTGGAAGTAGCCATTAGGATCTATTTTGTAATTAGGATCTGCAGCATACACATCTTTCCTTTCTACAGTAGAATCACCAGCATTTGATGTAGCAGTAAGTTTAGTAGTTACCCAACCTGGTTGTGTAAACTTAACACTCACTGTATTTGATGTAGCCGTGGCAGGAGTAGCACCATTAGAGAAAGACCAGCTTATTGATGTTATTGTATCTCTCCAGCTTTGGTTTTTGAAGTTGAAAAGCTTAGCATCGTCAGCACACATAAAATAAGAACGCTCAGGAGATACACCTATTACTTTTTCAACAGAATATTCTGCTACAGGCTTCATATCAACTTTAGGTGCCATTGTACCGGCAGTTGTCATAACACCTGTAATTTTCAAGTTATCTTCTTTAATCAGATTATCCCTGTTACCAACAGAACTTTTCAATGCAGAACGCATCCTATCAACTTGTTGGTGTGTAAACATAACCGGACAATCTGCATAGTCCATGATGTTTTGGACGTTGGTAGTATCCGGATAGTCTGCTGTATCATTACTAGAACCATTAGGATATACTTTGTAGTATCCTACAGCACATTTAGTATCATACAATACAACATTCGAATTACAATTACCACCACTTTCTGGAGCACCGGCTTTACCTGAGCCAAAGTGACCTGTAGTTGGAGGAGTATCATCAACTTCGTCATCACCACAATCTTCACTAACACCTTTATTGCTGTTATTCCAAGGGTGATACAGATTGAGGTAGTGACCTATTTCGTGTTCATATGTTTTTTCAGATGCATTGATAAAGCTTGCACCACCTATGATACCATCATAGAATGAAAAACCTGCAGCAGTAGCAGGGAAAGTAGAATATGCTGCTACAACACCCGCAGAAGCACCGCGACCTATTCTTCTAATCAACCAGATATTAAGATACCTGTTTGGAGCCCACAGGTCAAATTTCGCTTGATCGTCACCACCAACTGTCAGATAGTGTTGTCTGCGGGTAATACCTGTAGTTGGGTTACCCAACGGATCTTTCTTAGCTAATACAAACTCAATATTTGGTTTACCAATGTATGGTTTGAAAGGTGCAATAACATTAGCCAAGTCAGTATTTTCTTTCCTGTAGGTAACGTTCATTCTTTCAATCCAATCATATACTGCGTTATCAGTAACATATTCTGTACCAAAATCGTGTACAATATGCACTACAACCGGTATATAAACCTTGCGATAGTTACTGTCCTTAGTAGGTGTGTACGGATACAGTGTTTTAGCGTTGGCACCTACAAGACGTTGTGTCATCTGGTAAGTCTGCCACTCTTTCTCAAGTTGTTGCTGGTACTGCTGTATTGCAGGATAGAGCCTCCTGTAATCGCTATTTACTTCATCAGTAGCGCAACTTTGGGCTTTAGCGTTGGCCATTGCAAACACAGCCGACAAACACAAAATAGACTTTTTTATCATTTGTATGTTATTAATATACGTAAGTAAAGATTGTTTCAAAGATAGCTATTCCTGTTAAAAAATTGCAAAGTTTTTTGTCACAGAAATACTATTTAAATGTAATAGTTACGTCATTTAAAAAGCCCTGTCAGCAGGGCTTTTTAGTCAATAATAACAATAATTAAAAAATGCATTAAAAATATTTACCAATAATAGCTTCGGTATTATTTAAGCAGAATAACATCGCCTTTTTTCTCGAGGGTTCTTCCATCGGTACAGGTATATCTTATGTAGTAGCTGTAAGTACCCATATCCTGCATCACACCATTTAGCCTGCCATCCCATCCTTGAGACTGATTGGTAGTCTGAAACACCCTTTGCCCCCATCTGTTAACAATTATAAATTGCTTCACAGACTGGTTACCTTTCGATATTATGCGGAATACGTCATTTCTGCCGTCTCCATTTGGTGTAAATGCATCAGGCATGGAGATATCACAGCAATTTTCTGTAGATACATATACGCTGTCTACACTGCTACAGCCATAAATATTGTTTGCCTTTACGTAAATCGAACCTGTGGTTCGCTTAGAAGCCAACACATTATTCTTGTCTTTTATATAAAAATTACCCTCCCCATACCATGAGTATGCCAAATCTTCACTGTAAGAGGCATTTATAGATACCGTATCACCAACACATATTACTCCCTTATCTATATTTTTAATTTTCAAATACGGGCGGTCGTATATTGTTATAGTATCCAGATAGACAGGAGATAGACAATTGTACTCCGACTTTATGACCAAGGATACAACTTTGGTTCCTGTAGTATTCCACTTAAGACTATACAATTTATCTTTTTCGCTAAGCGATAGCACTCCACCATCTGCAGAAAAATTTAATGTACCTGCACCTATTGAGGTAGTTTTTACATATACCTTCTCATCTACACATGCATATCCCGGAAGTTCTAAACTACCTGATGGCAATGGATGTACAAGTATATACTCTGTATCCGAAGCATTGCAATACTCATCTGACACCTTGAGATATACAGGCCATAAACCAGCTTTCATCCATTTTACCTTGTAAGGGCCGCTCGTATCACCGCTACCAACAATAGCATCCCCGAAATTCCAATTGTATGTAGTCTTGTAATAGTAGGTAGCCGTGTCTGCTATTTCTATAATATCTCCTTCACAAATTTCTTTGTCGGTAGGTTCTATATGTGGTTTTAGTTGTGCCCTCACAATTACCGTTATCTTCTTCCTATTACTTTCGCACCCAAATATATCTGTTTGGGTAACGTACCAATAGTACAAACCCGCAACTGATGTAGCAGGCACTGGTGCTGTGGCACTACCTACCCCGCCATTGGGCTGTGGATACCATTTCAAATCATTACCCGAGGCATATAGAGCTGTTGCAGGCGCATGTTGACAATACTGTACCGTATCTGCGGCAACAGGCATGGCAGACTGTGGCTGTACTATTACCCTGATACGCGTGCGCGGACTCTCGCAATTATTCATCACCTGACTAACATACCAATAATATGTACCGGGAACAGCTGTAGATGGTATTGGCGCAGATGGTAGCGGCGTACCGGCCACAGCAGTATCGTACCATTGCAGATTGGTACCGGAAGCAACCAATGCAACAGAAGATTGCCACTGGCAATAACTTATCAAGGTATTAGCAGTTGGTGCTATTGGCCTTGCATTTACTATTGCTGTAGTGCTGGCTGGCAGAGAAACACAACCATCAACAGTAACTACTACAGTATATGTGCCCGAATTGCTAATAGCGGCAGGCATAAATACGGGAGATTGTGTTGTGGTTGTAAACCCTGCAGGGCCTGTCCATACAAATGTTGCATTAGGGAGTGTTGATACATAAAGCTGCAGCACGTCACCTTCACACACAGGGCCACTGTTTGAAACTGCAGGAGTGCCAGGTGTAGGCTTAACGGTAACCGTTGTTGATGCCGGCTGAGAAAAACAATTGTTTTTACTGGCAATCAAAGTATATGTACCTGATTGCGATGGAATACTATTGGGGATTGATGGATTTTGAACCGCCGATGTAAAACCCCAAGGACCAGTCCATGACCATGTAACACCAATGGAATCGCTAGCACCTGAAAGCAAAACTGTACTACCTTGGCATATAGGAGTGTTATTGCTAGCCGTAACAACAGGCGGATTAGGATCTACAAGCACGATAGGCCCTAAAACGTTAGATACACAGTTATAAATTGTAGTAGTAATAGTATAAGTACCCGCCCCTAATGCCGGTATAGTAATTCGACCGAAACCATCTGCAGTAGCAGAAAAGCCCGGTTGCACTACAGCATTTTTGTTATAGCTGACACTATATGTACGTCCGCTAACCATGCCACCAATTACAATGCTGCCATTAGCACCCAAACACGTTATAGGATTATTTTTTGCACTCAGCGATATGACAGGTGGTGGTGGGTCGGCAACACGCAAGTCTGGCAATGGGTCGGAAGAACAACCTGTTGTGGCCGTTATTTTAATTTCCGTATACAATCCTGCCGACAGGTTAGTGATTGCAATAAAACCGTTTGAAGTAGAAATAGCACTGATAGGTGCTTGAGGAGTTCCATTCTTTTTATAAGTAACGATGAAAGAAGCACTAGTATCTATGCCCCCTAATACTATACTACCATCTGTTCCGAAACATGTAGTAGTATTATTGATTGTATAGCTACCAATAACGGGTGCAGGTGTTGGATTAACCACAACTGTAGTAGAGCTGGCGGGCGAGATACATCCATGCACTGTTGCAATTACAGTGTATACACCGGAATGCATAGGCTGGCCATTTGCAATCTTAGAAACACGGAACGTATCGGTATAGCCATTAGGCCCTGTCCATGTATAGTGTCCGAACTGGAAACTATCTGCCTGCAACACAATAGTATTGCCCGAACAGAGCGGACTGTTACTTTGTGCATTAGGTGGCGGTGGCGTAGGATACACAGTTACATATGTAGTATCGGGCTCAGAGATACAGTTATTTTTTGTTGCTGTAAGGATATAATTTCCCGACTGCGATGGCACTACATTATTAAATGCAACAACAGGCAATGTAGACGAGAAGCCATTAGGACCAGTCCATTGCCATGTAACTCCTGTAGAATCTGCAAAAGCATATATTGAAAAAGAACCACCCTCGCATACAGGCGAACTATTAGAGGAGTTAGCAGCAGGTGGTAACGGATCCGGTACAACTAAAGGCAGTGTTGTATCTGAAGAACAACCAAGTAAAGACACCGTAATTCTGGAATATAATGCAGCGTTTAGGTTGGATAATACGATAACACCACCTGCACCAGAATTGCGTAAGATGCTTGGCTGTGCAACGCCATTTTTATAGTAATTGACTGTATAATTTTTATTGGCATCAAGCCCCGAAAGTGTAATAGCACCATTGCTGGCACCGCAGGCTGTAGTTGGCGATATTGTTACAGTACCTATAACAGGTTTTTTATTGACTACCACAGACGTTGTTACAGTGTTTGAATTACATCCATTCAATGTTGTGTACACAGAATAAACACCGGCTGCAGCTAATGGAACATTTATTATAGATGGGTTTTTAATTGTTGAAGAAAAGCCATTAGGTCCTGACCATGTGTAGGAAGTACCTGTTGCAGAATTTGTAAACAAATTCAATGTGCTTTGCTCGCAAACAGGCGTGTTACTACTGATAGTGGATATAGAAGGCTTTGCAGTAACCTGCACAGCCACCGTATCAGGGCGGGAATAGCAACCTAGCTTTGATGAACTTAAATAATATACCCCATTGGCAGCCGGCTGAGCTGATATGATTTGCGGGTTCTGTATGACTGAACTATAACTATTAGGCCCCGTCCACCTATACCCATAGCCCGGAAGTGCTGCAGAAGAGAATAGCTTTAGCGTATCGCCCTGACAGATATGAGTTGTAGCATTAGCTATGAGCGTATCATTTCTGATATCGAGCACTGCTACTGTGACAGTATCTCTGTTTTTGCTACAATACTGTACGCCTGTGTTCCAGACTGTATACTGTGTGTTAACCAGCGGTTTGGCAAAAGGTTGCCTGCAAGTAGTACAACTAAGTGTTGATAACGATGCGCCTCCCGGTAATACGCCCCAGGTAAATGCATTACCACCAACTGCTAGGAGCGACACTGAATCTCCGTAACAGATGGTTGTATCTTTAATAATATCTGTTATCGGCCATATATAAACAGGCAGTACGAATGTTTGTGCAACACTAACACCGGGAAACTTGCATGTAGAGTCTTTTACCGTAACTGTAAATATCCTTAAACCTGTATCCAGTGTATTTGGTGTCCAGTTGAAACAACCACGTATTGAATCTGTATTTTGCCCCGCATAAGTAACAGTAGCGCCGGGGGTAGATACTGCAGAGTTATCTGATGCAACTAATATCGCAGCGGTATCTGAAGATTTTAAGTCGAAACAAAAACTTAACGGCACTTTTGCACAGGCCTCTACCCTGCCACCTACCATAGTACCACCTGTAATTGTAGTAGATACAGTATTAGCAATGGGTGCTGTTACTGCACAATTAATTACCTGAATCTGAACATCCCTCATAACAGATCCTATCAATACTCCATTTCTGTATTCATTCACCCTGACTGTAACAGTATTTGACCCAGTTATTGCAGGGGTAAATGTCATTTGTCCTGTCGATGGGCTTAAAGTAAAGGTATTATTGGTCTGAAAAGGATTATCTACCAAATTATATGATGGGGATGCCGATGCAAAAATAAGTGGTACTGAATTATTACATGTAGACCCATTGGGACTTTGCGGCATCATCATTTCAAAAGCCAAAGAGTCTGAATTGGGATCTACACCACCATTATTATACGTGTATGGCTGGTTTATACATATTGATGGTACCGGTTTTACTGAGAAAAAAGGCGATGAGTTACCCTGTGCAGCTACATTGTTAAGTGTAGCCTCGCTATAAAAATCAATAGCACTGCCTCCACTCAAATTCACACTGCTATTCCTTGCAGATATTCCTACTGCAAACTTCCATGCGCTACAGCGTGATGGCAACGTAACATTTGCAGAGTACCACCATTCTCTATATCCTGGCACATAAGAACTGATATTAGTACATGTTGTCCCAACCCCTGGACACCCCTGAGCTACTGGCGTACCATTAGTACTACCGTCCGGCAATACAGACAATGGACTGAGATCTATAGTCCAAGACTGGTTGGTACAGGTATTAGTATAGCAAAGAGGAACTGTTGGGGATACATCTATACCAGAGCAATCTCTGTAAAACTTAAATGTAATTTTATATGTTGAGTCTTGCAGCCATTGATAAATAATTTCTCCACCAGCAGCGTGAGAAGCAAGTACATCATTAGATTGCAAAGAAAACAGCAACACTAATACAAACAACAGAATACGCTTGAGGTTTGTCGGTATTTGAAACATGATTAAGGTATATGCTGCAAAACTATCTGATAATAAGCTATTAACCTCAAAACACGGATTAAATAGACATGAAAAAGTACATTATCAAGACAATTGTCATAAGACTATAAATAGCAGGTTAAAAAACAGAAGTGAAAACACGAGAATATGCTGAAAAAGCAAAAGGTCACCTCTGAAGAAGTGACCTTTTTGTGCCCCGGGCGGGACTTGAACCCGCACACGCATTGCTGCATACAGGATTTTAAGTCCTGCGCGTCTACCAATTCCACCACCAGGGCTTTTGCATACGGTAGATGTAAGCAAAAAAAATTCCAAACCTAAAGGCTTGGAATTCTTTGAGCGGAAGACGAGACTCGAACCCGCGACCCTCACCTTGGCAAGGTGATGCTCTACCAACTGAGCTACTTCCGCATGTGTTTTAAGAACTTTGGGATTGCAAAGATAGGGGCAAAAACCTAATCTCCAAACAGTTTTTCAAACATTTTTTTCCATCAATTGTTTTAGCGTGCTCAAATGCAATCCCCATCAATCACACCAAAATATTTTTGATAAATAGACTTACAAAAATACATAGCTTACCTTTGCTGCCGCAAGATGAATCAGCTAATATCACTCGTAAAAAAAGACCTTCTGATAGAATGGAGACAGAAGCATACACTGTTTGGTGTACTGCTATATGTAGGTGCTACCGTGTTTGCCGTATACATCATGAATGGCCAGCCTGAAGTAAAAGTATGGAATGCCCTTTTCTGGATAACCCAACTGTTTGTGGCTGTCAATTCTGTAGCTAAGAGCTTTTTGCAGGAACACCCTAATCGTTTCAGATACTATTTTACAGTTGTAAAGCCCACGACTTTTCTGTTGGCAAAAATGCTGTATAGCATGGTATTGATGATGGGGATTAGCCTCATCAGCCTTTTCTTATTCTCTATACTATTGGGCAATCCTGTAATACAAACTGCAGTATTTGTTGGTGTAACAGCCGCTGGCAGCCTTGCGCTATCTGCCGTTTTCACCTTCTTATCTGCCATCGCTGCCAGAGCACAACAAAATGCCGCATTGATGGCAATACTTGGCTTCCCACTGGTAATACCTGTACTGATGATACTGAGCAATCTGGCTCTTTCTGCCATTTCGCCCGTATATCAGGAAGGCTGGGGGGTAATGATGCTGGTACTGCTTGCATTGGGTGTGTTGGTTATCATATTAGGCTTAATCCTGTTCCCTTTTCTGTGGCAAGAGTAAAAGATGTAAACAAAAACCGTTACCGTGAATTATTCTCTTACATTTGCGGAAATTTAACCATCGCTTATGCGTAGCAACTGGTGGAAAATACTCTGTGTCGTCCTGCTGGCTTATGCCATAATAGGAGGCTTATTATTACCTGTACCTGCACGCCACATACTCAACGAAACTATACGCAATCTCTACTTTCACGTACCCATGTGGTTTGGTATGATGTTGCTTTTCGGCATATCATTCTACCACTCGCTGATGTATCTGCGCAAGCAGGATATGAACTACGATATTAAAGCCGTAGCATTCCTGAAAATCGGTGTTTTGTTCAGCTGTTTAGGTATGCTTACAGGTATGGAATGGGCCAAATATACATGGGGCGAGCCTTGGAGTAATGACCCTAAACAATTGGCTACCGCTATCTGCATGCTCAGCTATTTTGCCTACCTGATACTGCGTGGTGGTATAAAAGACGAAGAAAAACGTGCTAAGATATCGGCAGTGTACAATGTTTTTGCATTTGCAATGATGATACCGCTACTGTTTGTATTGCCCCGCCTTGTAGATTCTCTGCATCCGGGCAATGGTGGCAATCCGGGCTTTAATAGTTACGACCTAGACAGCCGTATGCGCCTGGTGTTCTACCCTGCTGTTATAGGGTGGTTTCTGCTGGGCTATTGGATAAGCACCCTGCATGTACGTATCAATCAGATTAACCACAAAAGAGATAATACTTTTTAATATATCAACAAATGAAAAAAGTATCCATATCAATCATATTATTACTGCTCAGCCTGTCTGCAATGGCACAGGAGAACGCTCCGGAGATGGCAGATAAGTTCAGGGCAGACGGCAAAATATACGTTGTGGTTTTGGTATTAGCCACTATCTTTGCGGGGATTATTGCGTACCTGATAAGACTGGAACGCAAAATCAGCAAACTTGAAAAAGAAGATTAACATTATCCCAATTTATTTTTTTTTAATCAAACATCAATATGGCAGAAACAGCTACAGCCCAAAAGCATTACAGCTTCTTTCAGGGTGTTGAACGCAACTTCGACAAAGCGGCTAAGTACACAAGATTTGAAAAAGGTATACTTGAGCAAATCAAAGCTTGTAACTCTATTTACCAAATGAAATTCCCGGTACGTATCGGCGATAAAATAGAGGTTATTGAAGCATACCGTGTTCAGCACTCGCATCACAAACTGCCATGTAAAGGCGGTATCCGCTACAGCATGGATGTAAACCAGGATGAAGTAATGGCTCTGGCTGCATTGATGACTTACAAATGTGCTATCGTTAACGTACCATTTGGTGGTGGTAAAGGTGGTATCAAAATCAACCCTAAGAACTACTCTACTTTCGAACTGGAGAAAATAACTCGTCGCTATGCATCAGAACTGGTGAAGAAAAACTTCATTGGCCCTGGCATCGACGTACCTGCACCTGACTACGGTACAGGCGCACGCGAAATGAGCTGGATAGTTGATACTTACGCTTCTCTGAAACCGGGCGAAGTTGATGCTATGGGTTGTGTAACAGGTAAGCCGGTAAGCCAAGGTGGTGTACGCGGCCGTACAGAAGCTACAGGCCTTGGTGTATTCTACGGCCTGCGCGAGCTGTGTAATGTAAAAGAAGATATGGATCGCCTAGGATTGACTACAGGTGTTAAAGATAAAAGAGTAATCGTACAGGGCTTGGGCAACGTAGGTTACCACGCTGCTAAATTCTTCTTTGAAGGCGGTTCTAAAATCGTTGGTCTGGCAGAATACGAAGGTGGTATCTACAATGCAGACGGTCTTGATCTTGAAGCTGTAGTAGCTCACCGCAAAGCAACAGGTTCTATCCTGGGCTTCCCTGGTGCTACAGATTACAAAAACGGTTTTGACGTTATTGAACAAGATTGCGATATCCTGATTCCTGCCGCGCTGGAAAACGTTATCAATGCTGATAATGCAGACCGCATCAAAGCAAAAATCATTGGTGAAGGTGCTAATGGTCCGCTGACTCCGGAAGCCGACGAAATACTGCTGGCTAAAGGCGTTATCATCGTACCTGATATGTACCTGAACGCAGGTGGTGTTACAGTGTCTTACTTCGAATGGTTGAAAAACCTGAGCCACGTACGTTATGGCCGCATGGAAAAACGCTTCAGCGAAAACCAGAACACTACTATACTGAGCACAGTAGAAGGTCTGACAGGCAAGAAAGTTAGCGATGTAGAACGCAAACAAATCATGCATGGTCCTGACGAAGTTGATCTGGTTTACTCTGGTCTGGAAGACACAATGATTGGCTCTTTCCACGAAATCCGCGATACTATGCGTGAGCACAACATGAACGACATGCGTACTGCAGCATTCATCGTTGCCATCAACAAAGTTGGTGTTGCTTACGAAGAACTGGGCATCTTCCCATAGTAGATAACAATACTATATTATAAACAAAAGCCCCTGAATATTCAGGGGCTTTTTAGTTGACTAGTGAAAGAGTGGTTACTCTTTAATAAACCTTGAAACGTATCTGTTACCATCACCATCTGTAGCCCTGATGATATAGATACCTTTCGAGTAACCCGAAATATCTATTGTTCCTTTTTTATCTATTGCAGCACTATATACTACCCTGCCATTTACATCGCACACCAATACATTGGCCTTGTTTGCAACGGCTATTGTTATTGCATCAGTTGCGGGATTAGGGAACACTTTCATTCCTTGTGCCGTGCTTACATTTTGCACACCTGTAGGTGGTGGTGTATATTTCAGTCCACATGCAGAGTCGTTTGCATAAAGTGTGCTAATTTCTGTACCTGACAGTGCTCTGTTATACATACGCACATCATCTATCTTACCTTGGAAATACCTGCTTAAGCCTGAACCCTGACCACCAATATGATAAGGTGTTGTAGTGTTTACCAGAGAATCAACAAGGATAGAACCTGTATCCAATACACCATTCACATATATACCTGTCACTCCACCTTTTGCCCATGTCATAGCTACGTGATACCATGTAGTATCTGCCAGCACTGTGCGACCTAGCATTGTAGACTCATAGGTTTTACCTTGTATAGCCAACGCCAGTTTGTTATTGCTATACACGCCAAACAAATATTCATCCCCTACGTTATTGTCCCATTTAGAAACAATAGCCCCCTCGCCAGTCAGTAGCGGACCTATATATATCCATGCAGATATCGTAAGCCCATCCATTACACTAAACTTTGCAGCATTGCCGGCAGATAGATAACCTATACCTGTAAATGCCATCGCGTTATTTCCGCTGAAGCGGTCTGATGTGCGGCTGTGGCTGCCATTGTAGCTAACCAGTATACCTGTAGATGCTCCATCTTTAAAGCTGTCTGCACCGTTGAATGCGAAGCAACCTTTGAGGCTATCTGATAATGTTTGTGCATGTGTAGCAGATGCAAGACCAAGCAATACTGCCATTGAAAGTAGAACCTTCTTCATATTGTTGTGTTTTGATAAATTTTACAAGGGTTAAAAACAAGGGTGCATAAGTGACCATACTTATAGCACCCTATGATGAACAGGGAATATTATTCTACACCACAGGCAACTACAGGCGCCTGAAATGCGAGCTTACCAAAGCGAGGAATTTTAGCGTAGGCTGTGCCATCGTATTCAAATACATAGGTTGTTTTGCATACCCAATAGCTACCGTCGAAACGCTTGTAAATAACTGACGCATCTATGTTTTTACTTTCAGGATAGCCTGTCAGCGAATTACGTTTTACATTTTCTGTACTTACCAGTATAGTCTTTACAACTTTATCTACTTTCAGCTCAGGTTCGTTTTCCAAAGAAGCTTTAAACCTGTCGCCGATTGCTTTTTCTATTTCAGCGTTTGTAGTAGCTGCAGATGCGCGAGTTACAAAATTGCTCAGGTCTTTTACCTTATCTGTAACTTTTACATTAATGGTACCTGTAGCTAACACAGTACCACTGCTTGCTACTTTTGTTTCTTTGGCACTCAGCACTTCAATTTTCACCGGTATGGTAGCACCAATTTTTACAGTCTTACCCAGTTTGTTCAGGAACATGCGGAATGCATCTTCTACAAGGTCGTACTGTTCGTAGTACCAACCACGGTCGCTGATGAGTGGTACACCCGCAGCACCGCCACCTACGTAGTAACCTGCACCGGCAGCACTGCTATAGCTATATACTTTCATGTTCTCGCCACGAAACTGTTCGCTGGTATACGTAACCCCATTTGCAGAAAAGCGAACATCGTAATAGTTGCAATCTGCACAAACATCTTTCAGTTGTTGCGAAAAATAGGCGCGGAAATACAGTGGTTCGCCAAGTGTGTACTCTTGCAGATAATTGGATTCATTATCGCCTGATGGGTTGTGATAATCTATTTTCTTGTTGAAGAATACCACTTCACCTTTATGCTTATCAGCTTGTGCATAAGAGGTAGTTGTCATAGTAGCTGCAAGCAGCAGCAGTGTAATTTGTTTCATAACGTGTTGATTGATAAGTCAAAACTATTATCAACACGTCCCGTTTCATTGGCTTAATTCACGAATGGTGATTATGAATTCATGAATGTCTCAATATCAACATGAAGCTATTGCCCCACCCTTACTTCTTTCAGCACATCTTCCAGTTCGCTCTTCTTTTCTTTAGATACAGGCACGACTATTTTATTATCCATCACCAGCATGCTCTCACCTTTGTTGTATTTGGTTACAAAGTTGAAGTTGACCATATAAGACCTGTGCGGGCGATAGAAATGTTTACGTGCATTCAGCACATCTTCAAAAAACTTCAGCTTCTTGCTTACCAGTATCTTAGAACCATTGCGCAGCCACACATGTGTGTATGCTCCATCTGCCTCTAGCAGTATAATGTCCAGCACCTCTACAAACAGCAAGCCATCTGATACAGGCAATGCAATACGGGTAAACTCATTGGCTGTATTATTCTCTTTAAACAACTCTACACGTTTCTGCATATTTGCGGCATGCAGTTTGTTGTTCAGTTTTTCAAGCGCGGCATTCAGCTGGTCTATGTTTACAGGCTTCAGTAAATAGTCTATGGCCGATACTTCAAATGCTTTCAGTGCATATTCGCTGTAGGCTGTAATGAAAATGATTTCAAAACATACATCTTTGATGAAATCGAGCAATTCAAAACCATTATAGCCAGGCATTTCAATATCCAGCAATACCAGTTGCGGTGTTGTTTTGTGAATCAGCTTGACCCCATCGGGGATATTAGATGCCTCACCCAGATACTCTACATTGGGGCAATACTGTGATAGTATATTTTTCAGCGCCCTTCTTGCAGGCTCTTCATCGTCAATAATGATGGTTCTTATCTTTTCCATTTTATGCTATATGTACTCTACCGGAAGATGCAGCACCACCATTGTACCTGTGGGTTGCTCATCTGTTCCTAAATCTATTGTTTGCAATCCTATCTTACCCTGATAGTATTTATTTAATAATTCCAATCGCTTTTGTGTAGCATTAACCGCAAAGCTCTTATGTGTCTTTACCTTTCTGGTATTTATTTCGTCCGCACGTTTACGGCCAACCCCATTATCTGTAATAGTACAAACAAGTTGCTTCTGGCTATGTTGCAGCTCGAACTGTATTGATAATTTCTTCTCCCCATCTTTATGCAGCAATCCGTGTTTCAATGCATTTTCTACGAACGGCTGAATGATCATGGCTGGTATGGCCAACTCTTCTTTATCTGCCACGCCAATTACTGTTAATGCATATTCAAACTGCTTGCCGAAACGCAACTTCTCCAGTTCCAGATACAGCTCCAGCATCTCAAGCTCTTCCTGTAGTGGTAGTTTATCTTTCCCTGAAGCGTCCAACACTTTGCGCATCAGTGTGCTGAACTTGCTGAAGTATACATTGGCACTGCGAATATCGTTTTGCAAAACGAGGTCTTGGATAGAGTTTAATGCATTGTAAACAAAATGCGGATTCATCTGCGCCTTCAGTGCTGCAAGTTGGGATGAGCGAATACCTTGCTCCAACTGATTTCGCTTGTTGATAGTACGGATGCGTAAAAAGAAAATACCTGATACCAGCAGTACCAACCCAAGCCCAACAACTACGAAAAACCACCATTGCAACCAGAAAGGCTTTGCTATATGTATTTGAACAGATGCAGTATTTACAGACAACCCTCCGTCTTCATTATACGCCCTTACCATAAATGTATAATCGCCGGGAGGTAATGAAGTAAACCTGGCATAATCTGTATTATAACCACTCTCTGTCCATACGGTATCCAGACCTTGCATTTTATAGCTGTACGAATACTGATGTTTGTGCGTAAAGCCCTGAGTACCGAAATAGATAATCAGTTTATTCTGATCGTGCGACAGGTTGATGTGTGTACTTATCGTCACCTCTTCATCATTCACCAACATACGCTTCAGGTATATATGAGGCTTTATACTGTTAACAGTTCGAACATTTGCAGGGAAAGTAATCAGGCCTTTATTGGTTGCGAGATACACCGTATTATCAGCTACGTATATCTGCCTTATTTCTGCATTGGGCAACCCATCGTGCCAGTCTATATAGCTAACATTATCAGTGTTAGTATTAATGATATTAAAGCCTTTCTCTGTAGCCACCCATACCAGCGAATCTTTACAGAATATAGCACGCACGTTATTACCATTCAGCTTATCTGCGCCCGATATATTGCTTATGATACGTGCATTATTAACACGCATCAGGCCACTGGCAACTGTACCTATCCATAAGTGTCCGCGGCTGTCTGTTTTCATAGCCGTGGCAAATACTTTCTGGCCGTTGTAGAGTAGTTCTTTTTCCCTGTTCAGCGCATCATAATAGTATGTACCATCTGAATAACCTACCCACTTCAACATATCTGCTGATGTATACGCCACATAGCGGGCCGCTTTGAGTTTGAGGAAATGTATACTATCTATGACATTACCTCGTAGCCGCATCCAACCAGCATTCTGTATAGATGCAAATAACGCTTTACCGTTATCGGCAAAACATATATCCCTGAATCCACTTCGCTCTATTTCAGATGTGCGCCCCTTATCCGCTTCGTAGTAAGATGTAATACCCTGTGCAATGATGTATTTAGTTTCGGCAGTATCAACTATTATTTTACGTACCATAGATACTGCCTGACTTGGCCTTACGGGATGTGACACTTTACCATCCCGCAGCATATCTACCACACCATTGAAGTAGCCAAGCAAAATATCTTTTCGTCTGTTGATATACATCGATGTAATATTGTCTGACGATATACCTGCCGACAACTGATTATACAACCAGATATCGATATTAGGCACTATATACATACCATTATCCAGCGATGTAAACCAGTAATTGTTTTCACTATCGCGCATCACATTTGATATATCAGCCTCTTTAAAAAAGCGCAACCCTTTGTACTTCACATTCAAATCGGCATCTACACAAACAGCACCTTCTTGTGTGCATAGCCATATAGCATCACCAACTGCACTAACCGTAAATATGCGGCTGCCTGCCAATACAGTAGGGATTTGTTTCAGTACGATGAGTGAATCATTTCTGATTTCGGACAGATAATACTGCCTCTCAGGGTTTACTTCGGTGAACATGATTAACCTGTTGCCGAAGTAAAAAATGAAATTTCTATTGGGCGCTACGCGTGGCATTAATGCCGACGCATTTGTTTTCTCAATCTTTGTAAACTTTCCGTTTGATAAACGACTAACACCATAACCTATTACTGACACGTAAATGCTACCATCACGTGCATATAGCATATTAGATGCCAGGGCGTTCTTTTTATTATCGGGATAATACCAGCGTTTTATCTTACCTGTAGTAATGTTATAATGTGCTATACCCCCTACTATTGTATAATAAACACCGTTATCGCCAATGGCGTTTTCTGGAAACGTAGGATATTCTTTAGATACATCGACAGCAATCTTCAACGAGTCACCTGTTATATAAAATATCTGCCCGTTAAAGTTTTTACACCACATACGCCCCTGCGCATCTTCCTTCAAGTCAGATATACTCTTACCATTCTGTCCTGCACAAGTATATTGTTTTACCTGCTTGCCATCGTAGCGAAATACGCCTTCATTACCTGCCACCCAGATATAACCTGCCTTATCCTGACGGATGCTGTAAACTTCGCTGCCAATGATATTTTCGGTTTCTTTGGGCTGGTAGAAATACGGATGCTGTGCTCTTGCCACAATGCAAAAGCATAACAATGAAAACAGTATCCATTGCCGGAAAAACATACAACAAGGTACAGGTTTGCCCTGTTTCTTAATAGCTATTCTTCACGAACCGCCGTTTTCAATTCATGAACGTAAAATGCAGTGCTAATAATTAGGGATTTTGCTCCTGTCAGCTTTTTGCAAATAGCTGCTGAATTTGTTGAGATTAGAGAATATGCCACACATGTATTCAGGAAACTTATTGATATTCTGATACTTCAACACATTTACCATAACGGTATTATTCTCGCTGCGTAATGCAATATTTGCACTCAGGTCTTTGTCCGCATCTGCAAGCATATCCCTTATTAGCGCTTCCCATACATAGCCGCTGAAGGTGTAATGGTACTTATCAAAAAATGGCTTGTAACGCTTGACAACCCTGATATCATCCAGATTAATTACAAAATCGTAGAGGTGGTATTCTTTGTCTGAATTGAGCGGAAAGCACTTCCCTTCTTCCCAAGGGCCAAGTGAGGCTAACGATACGCTGTCTGATTTTACTGCAGGTTTCTTGGCCGCAGTTTTACCTGCAGGCTTTGCTACCTGTTTCTTATTTTTTGCAGTTTGCGCCATCACCCCTACCGAAAGCAGGCATAATGCGAGAATTGATGCTATTTTTTTCATACCCTGATGCTATAAAACTAACTCCTGCCTCTATATACAGTAAAAATACAAATATATTTCCATGAAACGTACCTACTGCCCGATTAATGAAAATTCATTATATATATTCATTTAGCAAAGCTGTTATATTTTTCACTTTCTATTATGTGTCATTTTCGGTAACTTCGCGACGTCTTTTTAACCTCTAACAATTCAAAAATATATTTTAAGCAATGGCTTTTGATCTTGATCTTATCCAGCGTGTGTATAGCGAATTGCCCGGCAAAGTAGCCGCAGCTCGCACACTGTTGGGTCGTCCGCTTACATTGGCAGAAAAAATATTGTATGCACACTCTTACGAGAAAGCAACACATGCGTATACGCGTGGTAAAGACTATGTAAACTTTGCACCGGATCGCGTAGCGATGCAGGATGCAACGGCACAGATGGCGCTGTTACAGTTTATGACTTGCGGACGTGCAAAAGTAGCTGTACCTAGCTCTGTACACTGCGACCACCTGATACAAGCCAAAGTAGGTGCAACACAAGATCTTGCAACTGCAAATGATGTGAACAAAGAAGTTTATGACTTCCTTTCTTCAATATCTGATAAATACGGTATCGGTTTCTGGAAAGCCGGTGCAGGTATCATCCACCAGGTAGTATTGGAAAACTATGCTTTCCCTGGCGGTATGATGATTGGTACAGACAGCCACACGCCAAACGCAGGTGGTCTGGGTATGATAGCTATAGGTGTTGGTGGTGCTGATGCGGTAGACGTAATGGCAGGCCTGCCTTGGGAGCTGAAAATGCCTAAACTGATAGGTGTAAAGCTGACAGGCAAAATGAATGGCTGGACTAGCGCGAAAGACATCATCCTGAAAGTAGCAGGCATCCTGACTGTAAAAGGTGGTACTGGTGCTATCGTTGAATACTTTGGCGATGGTGCTGATAGCCTGAGTGCTACCGGGAAAGGTACTATCTGTAACATGGGTGCTGAAATAGGCGCTACATGCTCTCTGTTTGCATACGATGAGAAAATGGCTGACTACCTGCGTGGTACTGCACGTGCTGATATAGCGGAACTGGCAAACGGCGTTAAAGAACACCTGCGCCCGGATGCTGAAGTATATGCAGACCCTGCTAAATACTACGATCAACTGATTGAAATAAACCTGGATGAACTGGAACCATACGTAAACGGTCCTTTCACTCCGGATCTGGCTACACCTATCAGCAAAATGGCTGAAGTAGCAAAAGAAAACGGCTGGCCTGAAGATGTAGAAGTTGCACTGATTGGCTCTTGTACCAACTCTTCTTACGAAGATATTTCTCGTGCTGCTTCTATTGCAGAAGATGCAATGGCGAAAGGCCTGAAAGCTAAGAGCGAATACACTATCACACCTGGTTCTGAAATGGTTCGTTTCACTATCGAACGTGATGGCTTCCTGAAAACTTTCGACAAAATGGGTGGTGTAGTATTGGCTAACGCTTGTGGTCCTTGTATAGGCCAGTGGGCTCGCCACATCGACGATCCTAATCGTAAGAATACAATCGTTACATCATTCAACCGCAACTTTGCTAAGCGTAATGATGGTTATGCATCTACACACGCATTCGTTGCATCTCCTGAAATAGTTACTGCATTCGCTATCGCAGGTAAGCTGACTTTCAACCCACTGAAAGATAAGTTGATCAACGAGAAAGGTGAAGAAGTAATGTTAGCAGAACCTAAAGGCTTCGAACTGCCTGCTAAGGGTTTTGCAGTAGAAGATGCCGGTTACCAGGCACCTGCTGAAGATGGTAGCAAAGTAGAAGTAAAAGTAAATCCAGAAAGTGCTCGTCTGCAACTGTTGGCACCATTCTCTGCTTGGGAAGGTACTAACCTGCATGACCTGAAGCTGCTGATAAAAGCATTCGGCAAATGTACTACTGACCACATCTCTATGGCAGGTCCGTGGTTGAAGTTCCGTGGTCACCTAGACAACATCTCTAACAATATGTTGATTGGTGCCGTTAATGCTTTCAACAACGAAACTAACAAGGTTAAAAACCAACTGACAGGCGAATATGGTGAAGTACCTGCAGTACAACGCGCATACAAAGCACAAAGCATTGGCAGCGTAGTGGTAGGTGACGAAAACTATGGTGAAGGTAGCTCTCGCGAACACGCGGCTATGGAGCCACGCCATCTGGGTGTACGCGCTATCGTTGTTAAGAGCTTCGCTCGTATCCACGAAACAAACCTGAAGAAACAAGGTATGCTGGCGCTTACTTTCAATGACAAAGCAGACTACGATAAAATACAGGAAGATGATAACATCGACATCCTGGGTCTGACTGACTTCAAAGAAGGCACACCACTGACTATGATTCTGAAACACAGTGATGGCAGCGTTGACGAAATCATGCTGAACCACACTTACAATGCTCAACAGATTGAATGGTTCAAAGCTGGTGGTGCATTGAATGTTATCCGTGCAGAATTTGCTAAGTAATCAATACTAAGCACACAATATAAAAGCCACATCTTCGGATGTGGCTTTTTCTTTCTTTATTAATTCTGCTTGTTTATCCTTCCATCAAATCTCTGATAGCCACAGATGCTACACAAGCACCAAATGTTGCGGGCAGATAAGAGATAGTACCATAGGCAGACTTCTTGAAGTTGCTACCATCCGTTAGCATCAGCGATTCTTTTATCGGTTCTTCGGGAGAGAAAACCACTTTTATACCCTTGCGGATATTTGACTCTTTCAGCTTCTTGCGTATCTGCTGTGCAAACGGGCAATTGTATGTCTTAGATATATCTACTACACACAACTGTGTAGGGTCTAGCTTGGCACCTGCCCCCATAGAACTAACAATACGCAATCCTTTTTCGTAAGCTGCTTTTATGAACGTTATTTTCGGTGTGATGCTATCGATAGCCTCTACCACATAATCATAATCTGTATCCAGAACATCAGCAACCTTCTCCGGCGTAATGAATTCTTTAATGCTACGCAATTTCAATTCAGGGTTGATTGCCAACAGACGCTCAGCCATGATATCAGCCTTCGATTGCCCGTGTGTAGTTGCCAATGCAGGCAATTGCCTGTTGCGGTTGCTTGGGTCTACAATATCGCCATCTACAATCGTCATCTGCCCCACCCCTGCGCGACAAACAAACTCTGCCGCAAAAGAGCCTACACCACCCATGCCTACAACCAATACGTGCGAGTTAATGAGCTTATTCAATTTTTCTTTACCAATCAGCAATTCTGTACGCGAGAGCCAGCTTGTATCTTTCATATATTAAAAACAGCTTGAAAGTTTTTTTGAAGCTGCAAAATAAGGGCATCCTCACCAGTTTTCCTTATATCGGCGGCTTTTTCATATATCTGCCCGATAGCTATGTCTGCATCATCTGTTTCAAGGAAAAATGTGTCTTCAGTACAGGCTTGTAATGCCTCAATAACATGTGATTGGTCGTTTAGTAGCGCAGCACCAAAAGACAGGTAATACCCTTGTGCCAATATCCTTTGTGCTACCTGCACATTTTTATTAAACCCATGAAAGATAACAGGTATTGCTACCTGCTCTTGTTTCAGCAGTTGCAACACTTCATCATAAGCACGTACACAATGTATTATCAATGGCTTATGCAATATGTTTGCAAGCCGTATTTGTCTGCGGAATACATCTTCCTGCAATGACCAATCTGTTTTTGTCAGCTTATCCAAACCGCACTCACCTATGGCTACTACGTTTTGCAACGATGCATATTTCTCTAACTGCACCAATTCATGCTCAATACCACCGGGTGTAATGTACCAAGGGTGCAGACCCAGTGAGCATAAACCAGCTCCTTCAGCTTTTTCAAAAGCATGATACCTGTTTGTAATAAACAGGCCCTCCCCAGCGTTATGGTGGGTATGTATGTCTATATATTTGCTCAACGGGTACGAATATATCAATACTATAACAATACAAGCTTGCTATCCTGTAATCATTTTTAGTAATTTTACATTAGTCATTATGAAGCCACTGTACGATATAAAGAACTTTATTGAATGGAAAGCCTTTGGCGTTTGTTCGGCTATAGGCGAAAAATTAGGCGTAGCGACATCGCGCATACGCCTATGGTTCATTTATATTTCTTTCCTCACACTGGGCTCGCCCCTGATAGTTTATATGGTGCTCGCATTCTGGATGAACATGAAAAACTACATCCTGATGCGCAGGCGTAACCCTATGAAGTGGCTCTAATTATTCTTCCTCTTCACGTTCGCGCTCTTCACGACGTTTCTGGCGTTTTTCTTCGCGCAGCTTCTTAGCTTTTGCTTTTTCTATTTCACGCTGTTCACGCTCCTGCTCTTCTGCTTCTTCCTGTGCTTTGCGCTCTGCCTCTTCGCGTGCTATGCGTTCTTTTTCTTTCTTAGCCTCGCGCTCCTCACGTGCTATACGTAGTTTCTCTTCGCGCTCTTCGCGTGCAAGCTGCAGTTTATATTCACGTTCTTCCTCTGCTTTTATAGCGGCTTCACGTTCTTCTTTTTCTTTCTGCAGTCTCGCTTTTTCCAGACGCTTTCTTTCCATCTCAGCCTTCACCTCAGCTTCTACCTGCGCATCTATTGCCTTCTGCCTTGCTGCTTTTCTTATTTCTTCCTCTTCCTTAGCCTTCTTGCGTGCTGCTTCCTCAGCGGCATAGCGCTCTTCAGCAGCTTTTTCTTCTGCTATACGTGCTTTCTCTGCAGCTTCGTATTCTGCCTGTTTAGCTTTACGTTCAGCTTTTTTGCGAGCGGCTTCTTTAGCCATGCGTTCCTCCTCTTCTTTGGCGGCTTTTTCAGCAGCCTCACGTTCTGCTGCCAGCTTAGCCTCTTTAGCAGCCTTAGCCTCTGCCACTCTTGCTTCTTTCTCTGCTTTTTCAGCAGCAATACGTTCTTCTTTCTCCGCTTTTTCTGCGGCTATTCTTGCCTCTTTTTCTGCCTTCTCTGCTGCAAGCTTTTCTTCTTTTGCAGCTTTATCAGCAGCTTCTTGTTGTTCTTTTGTCAGCTTCTCTGCTATTTTCTGTTTTTCCTTTTCAACCTTCACCAGATTGATGCGCTTTTGTTCTTTACCCAACTCATCACAAAACACCAGATTCTTTACAAACTTGTCTTTAGGGATAGACGCTACAAAAACAGGCTTGGTAAAATAATCGTTCTTGCTACCCTCCATTTTTATACAATGAATTTTCAGGTCTTTCTCATTTTCTATTTCTGTACGCTTGATGGCCAGGTATGTCTCCATACGCGTTTCAGGAGCGGCCAATGCAACGATATAGTTATCCTCAAAATCAGGCGTTACAATGGTGTTGTTCATTGTTTTGGCCATGCCAAACAACTCATCAAACTGAGCCTGATCTTCTATCCATATATATGTCAGGTCTTTCTTGTTCACCACATCCTGCGATTTAAGGAAGTAGCTTTGCAATTCTTTGAACTCTACACGCTTAATGATTACTTCGGGCTGTGCAAATGCATTCAGCGAGAACGTAATACCAGCTATCAACAACAACTTTTTCATGTTTACTAATTTATTAATATCCTTTACTGAGAAACGTTGAAAAGTACTAAAAACTATCCGAAAGCCAAAGCTAATCTACATCCAGCGTAGTGAGCGGGTGTAGTTTTCTACCATCATAAAAGTGTAGCTTCTTCACATTTTTATATTTAGGGATGATCGCAACTTTTATAGGATAAGTATCGTAGCTATACTTACGGCGCCCTTCGTCTATATGTGTATACACCTCTATAAACGAACCCGCTTTCATTGATACTTTATCTACGTCAATCTTAGCATTCCATTTGGTCTTTGGCATCGTCAGTACTATCATCCATTCTTTGCTGAAATCGGGCGTATCGGGTCTGTTTGTTTTGCCAAACAGCTTTTCAAACTCTCTGCGCTTAGTTACTACAAATACATTCACGCCTTCCTTCAGCGGAGTAATACCATAATAGTAGTAGTCTTGCAAAAAGCGCACAGGCACTTTCTCGGGTTGGGCTTTACTGAGCGACGGCAACAGCAAAAGAATGATTAAAATCACCTGCTTCATAGGTTTAAAAATACCAATTTGAGTTAACTTTGCACCGCAAATCATTATTTAACCTCAAAAGAAAAGGAAGGGACACAATGCCAGTGTTACACAACCGCATCTCGAACGAGGAACTGAAGCAGCGTATGCTCGCGGAAACAGAATTCCGCAAGACAGTTTCCTTTTACAAGTATTTCAACATCGAAAATCCACAGCAGTTTCGCGACGATTTGTGGGTAGCATTTGAAAAGCTGAAAGTTTTCGGACGTATTTATATTGCCAAAGAAGGCATCAACGGACAGGTAAGTGTACCTGAAAGTAATTACGAAGCCTTCAGAGATACGCTGTATGCTGCAGCACCTGAGCTGAACGGCATACGTATGAATATTGCTGTAGACGATGACGGAAAATCTTTCTGGGTACTGCGCATGAAAGTACGTGAAAAAGTAGTAGCTGATGGTATCGATGATCCGAACTTCGACCCTGCTAAAACGGGCAAATACCTGAAAGCAAAAGAATACAATGAATTGTCTGAACAACCAGGCACCATCATCGTAGATATGCGCAACCACTACGAATATGAAGTAGGCCATTTTGAAAATGCGATAGAAGTACCATCAGACACCTTCCGCGAACAATTGCCAATGGCTGTTGATATGCTGAAAGGCAATGAGGACAAAAACATCATTATGTATTGCACAGGCGGTATACGTTGTGAAAAAGCAAGTGCGTATATGCTGCACAATGGTTTTAAAAACGTATTTCACGTAGAGGGCGGTATTATTGAATATGCACGCAAGGCAAAAGAACAAGGACTTCCAGTAAAATTCAAAGGCAAAAACTTTGTGTTTGATGAGCGTCTGGGTGAGCGCATTACAGAAGATGTACTGGCTCAATGCCATACCTGCGGCAAGCCATGCGATACACATACCAATTGCAAAAACGATGGCTGCCATCTGTTGTTCATACAATGTGAAGATTGTGCTAAAGACCTGGAAGGCTGCTGCAGCGTAGATTGCCGTACAGAGCACAACCTGCCTGAAGAAGAGCAACGTATGCACCGTGCAGGCAGGGAAAACGGACAGAAGATTTTCAACAAATCGAAAGACCACCCGCTACGCAAACACCGCGAGCAATGGCAACAGGAAAGACAAGCTAAAGCATAAAATATCATACAACCGTCACAAATTTTTGTGGCGGTTTTTCTTTTTTGTGGAATATCCTCATCCACTCGTCTGCATAGTAAACAACCAACTATGGCAGACGTACAAGTAAACCAGAGCAAAGGCAGGCGCAGCCCATCAATAGATCTGACTCCGATGGTAGACCTCGGTTTCATTCTCATCACATTCTTCATCTACACCACATCTATTGCAGAACCCAGAATGATGGACATCAATATGCCATACAAACCTGCAACAGAGAGCACTGCATATGTAGATACTGCAACCATAACAATAATGCCCACAAAAAACCATCTCTATGCTACTTATACCGGTGCATACAAAGAAGGCATGCTGTTTAAGAGTTATAACAGTTCAGAACTCAGAAATTTAATTATGAACAAACAAGCTGCACTGCGCAAGCTACCTGCAAATTTCAGCGCACAGGCACATCAGCTACAAGTAATAATAAAACCCAACGATGATTGTGAGTATCAGGATGTGGTAACACTATTGGATGAAATGGCTATCAACCAAGTAGCCTACTATGCCATTGCAGATATTACAGCAAACGAAAAACTTATTCTGACAAAACAATTACAATAAGTTTTGTGGAATAGATACGCTAAAAGCGTTTTAATAATAAACGAACTACTATGGACGCAAAAGCATTATCACAAGCCGACTACCTCGACATCTTGTTCGATAACCGTAACAAAAAATATGGTAGCTATGAATTGCGCAAGCATTATGATAACCGTGCAGCAAAAGCATTATTCACTGTTATGAGTCTTTGTATTGCTTTGGGTGGATATGCATTGATGCATAAAGAAGAAACTGCCGCAGTAATTGCGACTATAGCTAACAAACCAATAGAGATGCACACGCTCAACATTGAACTTCCCAAACCTAAAATCGAACAGCCTGCACCTGTGACCGCTGCAGTTAAACCAACGGTTGCTAACCCTATTGCTAAGATAGTGCCGGATGAAAAGGTTATAGACCCGCCCAAAACTGTCGATGAGATGAAAGGCAAAGAAAGCGGATTGGTAGATGCTGAAGGAAGTAAAGATGGTACGGTTGTAGCAACTTCAAAAAACACAAATACAACTGGAGGGGGCACTGAAACAAGTACTGAAACCAATAAAATACTTACCTATAGCGAAGTACTCCCTTCATTTGATGGAAATATGATAAAGTATATACAACAAAATCTGCGATACCCTGCAAATGCAAGAGAGAATGATATTGAAGGTAGGGTTTATGTACAATTTGTAGTAAACGAAGATGGAAGTGTAGGCAATGCTATTGTGAAACGTGGCATAGGCGGCGGATGCAACGAAGAAGCAATACGTGTTGTAATGAACATGCCTAAATGGAAACCCGGTATGCAAAACGGACACCCTGTAAAAGTATATTACACACTCCCTATAACATTCATGTTGCAATAGATAGGATAAAAGGTTGCAGCACATAACTGCAACCTTTTGTAATTTTGCACCTCCAGATGCTGCAAATACAATTACAAGGCGAAACAATCTACCTGCTTCCTGAAAAAGCAATTTACTGGCCTGCACAAAAAGCCATAGTTGTGGCAGACCTGCATTGGGGCAAAACTGGGCATTTTCGCAAGCATGGCATAGCTATCCCTGTCAATACACAAGTAAATGATGAAATAAGGTTGGCAGGCATTGTTCAGCAGTACAAGGCTGAACGCCTGATAGTAGCAGGCGATTTATTCCACAGCGTACATAATAACGAAGTAGAAAGTTTCGGGCATTGGCGTAGTTCTCACCCCAATTTGCAGATAGACCTTATTATTGGCAACCACGATATTCTTGACAACTCGTTCTATACCAAATGGAATATCATCCCGCATCAGGAGATATTAAACATCGGTCCGTTTACCATCAGTCACGATGATATTGAAACCGCTGATGGTTTTGTATTGCACGGGCACGTACATCCATCTGTAAAGCTGGTGCAAAACAGACACATGGGTATCAAACTACCCTGCTTTTGCCAGACTGCAGGCAAAATGCTACTCCCAGCTTTTGGCGATTTTACAGGTTCCAAACAGCAGGAAATCGAAGCCCATCAACACATATATGTAATTACTGAAACTGAAGTCATCCAATGGAAATAAATTAAGGGTTTTTAGTAAGTTTGCACCTTAATTTTAAAACTCATGCAGCCTTCGGTTTTCGACTTAGTACAGCAAATGGGTCACGAACAGGTAGTTTTCTGCCACGACCCTCATTCAGGCCTTAATGCAATAATTGCAATCCATAACACTACGCTTGGCCCTGCTTTGGGTGGTACCCGTTTGTGGAACTATGGCAGCCATCAGGATGCGGTAGTAGATGCACTGCGCCTCAGCCGTGGTATGACATACAAAGCTGCCATCAGTGGTTTGAACCTGGGTGGTGGTAAAGCCGTTATCATAGGCGATGCTGCTAAGGTAAAATCTGAAGGTTTGTGGCGCCGTTATGGCAAGTTTGTAAACAGCCTGAATGGTAAATACATCACTGCCGAAGACGTTAACACGTCTGCACGCGATATGGAATATATTTCTCTGGAAACAGAACACGTAACAGGCGTTCCTGAATATATGGGCGGCAGCGGCGATCCTTCTCCTTTTACTGCTTATGGTGTTTTCATTGGTATGAAAGCATCTGCAAAGAAAGTATGGGGTAATGATAGCCTGAGCGGCAAAAAAGTACTGGTACAGGGTGTAGGCCACGTTGGTCAGTATCTTGTAGGCCACCTGATAGAAGAAGGCGCGAAAGTATATATATCAGACATCAACGAAACGAAGATTAAAGAAACGGTTGATAAATTCCGCAGTGTGGAAGTAGTAGCCGGCGATAAAATCTTTGATATGGAGATGGACGTTTACGCTCCGTGTGCGTTGGGTGCAACTGTTAATACAGAAAGCATCGCTAAAATGAAATGCCCTATCATAGCAGGCGCTGCAAACAACCAGCTTGCTGATGAAAATGTACACGGCCCTATGCTGGTACAGAAAGGCATCGTTTACGCCCCGGACTTCCTGATAAACGCAGGTGGCCTCATAAACGTAAGCGCTGAGCTGGATGGCTACAACCGCGAACGCGTAATGGGTAACGTAGAAAAAATCTACGACCGCACGCTGGAAATCTACAAACTGTCTGAGGCTGAAAACATCCACGCACAGGCAGCGGCTATCAGGCTGGCAGAAAAACGCCTTGCAGATATAGCTAATGTAAAGTCAAGACTGTAATCGCATCATAATTTTTTTATAAATGCCTCCTTCGGGAGGCATTTCTTGTTTACTTTTGCATTCCATTTCAGGGCTTCAGTGAACAGCGTTCTGAAAAAACTATTATTAGTATATGTCAACATTCAATCTCCCTAAACAGACCAACTTTTATAAAGGAAAAGTTCGTGATGTTTATACCATAGCTGATAAATATATGGTAATGCAGGTAAGCGACCGTATATCGGCATTCGACGTAGTATTGCCACGCCCCATACCATACAAAGGACAGGTACTGAACCAAATTGCTGCTCAGTTTCTGAATGCAACTAAAGACATAGTACCTAACTGGATGATAAGCTCACCTTTGCCCAATATTACTATTGGCCACAAATGCGAAACTTATCCTGTAGAAATGGTGGTACGTGGTTTCCTGACGGGACATGCATGGCGTACCTACAAAAGCGGCAAACGCGAATTGTGTGGTGTAACACTGCCTGAAGGCTTAAAAGAAAATGACCGCTTCCCTACGCCTATCATCACACCAACAACTAAAGCGCACGAAGGGCACGACGAAGATATCAGCCGCGAAGAAATTATCAGCCGTGGTTTGGTACCAAAAGAAGAATATGAACAACTGGAAAAATATACGCTTGCCATATACCAACGCGGACAGGAAATAGCAAAAGAACGCGGATTGATTCTGGTAGACACAAAATATGAGTTCGGCAAAAAAGACGGAGTGATAACCCTAATAGATGAAATTCACACACCGGATTCATCTCGCTACTTCTATCTGGAAGGTTACGAAGAACGTCAGGCAAAAGGTGAAGCGCAAAAACAATTGTCTAAAGAATTTGTTAGAGAATGGCTGATGGCTAATGGCTTCCAGGGAAAGGATGGTCAGCAGGTTCCTGAAATGACAGATGAAGTTATCAAAGGTATTTCTGAGCGTTATATTGAGCTGTACGAAAATGTAACAGGCAAACCGTTTGTAAAAGAAGATGTGAGCGAAGCAGATGCAGTAAAACGCATTGAAGAAGAATTGGCTAAACTGGGAGTGTAGTCTGATGCTACTTTATTAATTGATTTTTTGAATTCGAATATATGTCAACAACACATAGAGTAATACGTTCACCTAAGGGCAATCAGCTTAATTGTAAGAATTGGGTAAGTGAAGCTGCATTCCGCATGCTGCAAAACAATCTGGATCCTGAAGTGGCAGAACGTCCTGAAGACTTGGTTGTATATGGCGGTATCGGTAAAGCTGCACGTAACTGGGAAAGCTTTGACAAAATACTGGAACTGCTGAAAGGCCTGAATGAAGACGAAACCCTGTTGGTACAGTCAGGCAAGCCTGTAGGCGTACTGCGTTCTCACAAAGATGCACCACGTGTTATCATTGCCAATTCAAACCTTGTTGGCCGTTGGGCTACATGGGAGCATTTCCGCGAACTAGAAGCTAAAGGCCTCATGATGTATGGTCAGATGACTGCAGGTAGCTGGATATATATCGGTTCTCAGGGTATTGTACAAGGTACGTACGAAACTTACCTGTCGTTGGCAAACATGCACTATGGTGGCACATTGAAAGGCACGCTGAATGTAACAGCAGGCCTTGGTGGTATGGGTGGCGCTCAGCCACTTGCCATTACCATGAACGAAGGTGTATGCCTTGCTGCAGAGGTAGAAGAATGGCGTATGCAGAAGCGTATTGAAACGCGTTATCTGGATAAATATTCTCAGAATATAGACGAGGCTATAGACTGGGCATTGGAAGCTAAAGCAAATAAAGAAGCAGTATCGATAGGTGTTTGCTGCAATGTTGTTGATTTGCTGCAAAGGCTGATAGACCGTAAAATAACACCTGATACACTTACAGACCAGACATCGGCACACGATGAGCTGATAGGTTATTTCCCTGAAGGCATGTCTGTAGAAGAAGCTAACGCTTTGCGTACAGCCAATGCAAACGAATACATGTCTCGCTCATTAGATACAATGGCACACCATGTACGCCTGATGCTGGAACTGCAAAAACGTGGTGCTATTACCTTTGACTACGGTAATAACCTGCGCGGACAAGCACACGACAAACGTGGTGTAAACGATGCATTCAACTTCCCGGGATTTGTGCCTGCATATATACGTCCGCTGTTTTGCGAGGGTAAAGGGCCTTTCCGTTGGGTAGCATTAAGTGGCGACCCTGAAGACATCTATACTACTGACAAAGCGTTGATGGAACTGTTTCCTGAAAACAAAGGCCTCCAACGTTGGCTGACGATGGCGAAAGATAAAATTGCATTCCAGGGCTTGCCTGCACGTATATGCTGGTTGGGTATGGGCGAACGTGAAAAAGCAGGTTTGCTTTTTAATGAACTGGTACGTACAGGTAAAGTAAAAGCACCAATCGTTATTGGTCGCGACCACCTTGACTGTGGTTCTGTAGCATCTCCAAACCGCGAAACAGAAGCGATGAAAGATGGCAGTGATGCCGTAGCAGACTGGCCTATTCTCAATGCATTGATCAATACCGCAGGTGGTGCCAGTTGGGTATCTTTCCACCATGGTGGTGGTGTGGGCATGGGCTACTCACTGCACGCAGGTATGGTTATAGTTGCAGATGGCACACAGGACGCAGAAGAGCGCCTGCGCCGCGTATTGCACAACGACCCTGCTATGGGCGTGCTCCGTCACAACGATGCGGGCTATGAAATAGCAAAAGATAATGCAGATAAATTCGGGCTCAACGTTTGGTAGTTGCCCGCGTTAAATAATCGTAAAAACCGTAGGAGTTTGATTACTTCTACGGTTTTTTATTTCGGCTTCGTTATATTTGAAATTATGTACAGAATAGGACAAGGAATAGATTTTCATCAACTGGCTGAAGGCCGCGAGCTATGGCTGGGCGGCGTAAAAATACCACATACAAAAGGTGCAGTTGGGCACTCTGATGCAGATGTACTGCTGCATGCTATTTGCGATGCCATGCTCGGAGCGTTGTGCCTCGGCGATATAGGCAAACACTTTCCCGATACAGATCCTGCATACAAAGGCATAGATAGTAAAGTATTGCTGCGCCGTACCTACAATCTGGTGCGCGAAAAAGGTTTCTGGCTGGTAAACATAGATAGTACCTTGCTACTGCAGGCGCCTAAAATAGCACCCTATGTGCCTGAAATGCAGAGCACTATTGCCAATCTGCTGCATATATCATTGGACGATGTTTCTATCAAAGCAACAACTACAGAACACCTGAGTTTTATAGGGCGTGAAGAGGGCGTAGTAGCTACAGCGAATGTATTGCTGCAGAAATATTAATATTTCTTAGAATTAATTCTACATATGGCAGATTGCCATTGACTTCTTGCAGGTTATCGGTTATATTTAATAAATATCAATTGATAACCTTTTTTAATTCTTTCTCAGTATGGATACGAACAAGAAGTATGTGGCATTGGTAACAGGTGGTACGGGTGGTCTCGGCACAGCTATCTGCAAGAGGCTTGCCGATGATGGCTTTCACGTGGTAGCCAACTACAGCAACAAAGAAAAAGCCATGAAGTGGCAGGAGAAAATGACCGCCGAAGGTTACAAGGTTGATATGTATCAGGCAGATGTTTGCGACTATGAAGCTGTAGGCAATATGGTGCAACACATAGAAACAGAAATAGGCGCTATAGATGTGCTGGTAAACAATGCAGGCATTACCCGCGACGGACAGTTCAGAAAGATGACGCCCGAAAACTGGGATGCAGTTCTTAGAACCAATCTTTACAGTGTATTCAATTGTACGCGCCAGGTCATCAACCAGATGATAGAACGCAACTATGGGCGCATCATCAATATATCTTCGGTAAACGGTCAGCGTGGTCAGTTTGGGCAGGCTAACTACTCTGCAGCCAAAGCAGGTATGCATGGCTTCACCAAAACACTGGCTATGGAAGTAGCGAAGAAAGGTATTACGGTCAACACTATCTCCCCCGGTTATATTGCTACAGATATGGTAATGGCAGTTGCAGAAGAACACCGCAACAAGATTATTGCGGAAATACCTGTAGGGCGCATGGGCGGCACAGACGAGATAGCGCATCTGGTATCGTTCCTCGCATCAAAAGACACCAGCTTCATCACAGGCGCCAACTATGCCATCAACGGTGGGCAGCACGTTTACTAAATCATGTATTCATATTACAAAAAAGGCACAGGAAAATCCTGTGCCTTTTTACTTATGCTTACGTAGGTCTGCTATACAGCGCCGTTTTTCACATATCGTTTAGCGGCATGTGCAGATTGTTCTGCTTCGTTCAGCATTTCAATCAGTTTTTGCTTCACATCATCGGTCAGTCCTTCAATGTTCTTATTCAGATACGCCTTCAGGTCTTCGAGATTACCATTAGCTTTACCCAGCAGCTTTTCGAATTTGTTTTTCAGTTTGTCTGCCTGGTCCGTAATATCATCTCTCAGTTCTTTTCCTTTGCGAGGAGCCAACAGCAGGCCCACAGCTATCCCGGCTGCAGCACCAATTAAAAATTTCGCATTTCCGTTCATAACATGTGTTTTTAATAAAGGTTAATCAATCTTGCGGATAGCATATGCGTATTGCTTATCGCCGCTTGTCATTATAAACTTACGTACATAAAACGCGGTTCCTGCTATATATACTGTTAAAACACCTGATGGTTTTCTTTATTTTAACAGTTGAGCAAAATCAATAAATCACAAATAGTTGGCGTACATTTGCAGCTCGTTTTTAGCGCATATGCAACACATTAGAAATTTCTGTATTATAGCCCATATCGACCACGGTAAAAGCACCTTGGCCGATAGGCTGCTTGAGCATACCAAAACAATATCTGACCGCGATATGCAGGCTCAGGTATTGGACGATATGGATCTGGAGCGGGAGAAAGGTATTACCATCAAGAGCCATGCTATACAGATGGACTATACGCATAAGGATGGCAAGAAATATGCAATAAACCTAATAGATACCCCCGGCCACGTAGACTTTTCTTACGAAGTATCCCGTGCACTGGCTGCCTGCGAAGGCGCACTGTTGTTGGTAGATGCTTCTCAGGGTATACAGGCACAAACTATATCCAACCTTTATCTGGCTCTGGAAAACGATCTGGAAATCATCCCTGTTATCAACAAGATTGATATGGATGGTGCTAAGATCCCGGAAGTAACAGACCAGATTGTAGACCTGATAGGCTGCAAACCGGAAGACATTATTCTGGCAAGTGGTAAAAGCGGTATTGGTATCGAAGATATTATGACTGCTATCATCGACCGTATACCTGCACCGAAAGGCGACCCGGAAGCACCATTACAGGCGCTTATCTTCGATAGCGTGTTCAACTCTTTCCGAGGTATCATCGCATACTATCGTGTACTGAATGGTAGCATCAAAAAAGGTGAAAAAGTAAAATTTGTACATACAGGCAATGAATACTTTGCTGATGAAGTAGGTGTATTGCGTCTGGGGCTTGAGCCTCGCAAAGAGGTAAAAACCGGCGACGTAGGTTATATCATCACAGGTATTAAAAATGCCAAAGATGTAAAAGTAGGTGATACAGTTACTACCTCTGTAAACCCTACTACCGAGATCGTAAAAGGCTTTGAAGAGGTGAAGCCGATGGTATTTGCCGGTATCTTCCCGGTAGAAACAGACGACTTTGAGGAGCTACGCGACTGTATGGAAAAACTGCAGCTGAACGATGCTTCGCTGACGTTTGAACCTGAAACTTCACAGGCGCTTGGCTTTGGTTTCCGTTGTGGCTTCCTTGGTATGCTGCATATGGAAATTATTCAGGAACGTCTGGAACGTGAGTTTAACCAAACGGTTATCACCACCGTGCCGAATGTTAGCTTCAAGGCTTATACAACCCGCGAACCTGAAGTTGCCCTCATAGTAAACAACCCTACCGAAATGCCTGACCCGAGCAGGCTGGATAGGATTGAAGAACCATTCATACGTGCACAAATAATTACCCTGCCCGACTATATAGGTAACATCATGAGCTTGTGTCTGGGTAAGCGTGGTATACTGATAAATCAGCACTACCTGACACCAACACGTGTTGAATTGATATTTGAATTGCCACTGGCAGAAATCGTGTTCGACTTTTACGACAAGCTGAAGTCTTCAACACGTGGTTATGCATCTTTCGATTATCAGCCACTTGACTATCGCGAGAGCGATATCATCAAAATGGATATCCTGCTGAATGCAGAAAAAGTGGATGCCCTGAGTGCATTGATACACCGCAGCCGTGCGCAAGACTTTGGCCGCAAGCTGTGTGCTAAACTAAAAGAACTGTTGCCTCGCCAGCAATTCATGATTGCAATACAGGCTGCAGTAGGTGCAAAAATCATAGCCCGCGAAACTATCTCTGCAATGCGCAAAGACGTTACCGCTAAGTGTTATGGTGGTGACATCAGTCGTAAACGCAAACTGTTGGAGAAACAGAAAGAAGGTAAAAAACGTATGCGCCAGATTGGTAGCGTAGATATACCACAGGAAGCGTTCCTTGCTGTACTGAAACTGGACGAATAGTAATAAATGCTATATAAAAAAGCCACACTATATAGTGTGGCTTTTTTATATCAGTCAAGACCATTCATGTCTACTTTATATCTTTCCTCACAAACACTGCCCCCCAGGCAAGACCTCGCTCTACTTTGTGAGCAAGTATATAAGATGTATCTCTTGCCATATTAGAATAGATTTCCAACGGCGCTTTCATTTCAATATTTTCAATCATTACTACGTCTGCTTTAAAATAGTTACCCCATTTTTCTACATGCAAAAATGGTTTGTTCGTAGACCTGAAACCTGTTGTACTGTCTAATAGGTGTAAATATTGAAGATGCTCAAATACAGCAATTTGCTTATCGTAAAATGCTTTTCTTTCTACGTATTGCACTAGACTTTGCTCTACAGACATAGCATCAAAAGCCCCCAATTTAATATCACCGAGACTTGTATCTTTTTTGTAGGCATACGCTTCAATACCAAGCATTATTATCAGAAAAGGCAGGAACAACTTCGCATTAATCTTGCTAATGATAGATACTGTATAAATAGCCGCTACAAACATTACAGGTACAAATGCAATAATCAAATACCTGTTAATATGAAACATATTAATAGCTGAATAGTATATAAACAATATTACCAGCCATATAGACAGCAGTACAAACTTTCTTTGGTTGGGCGTATGATAGTCCGACACTTTAAACATGCTGTACACTACAAAAAGCAAAACCACAGGTAGCAACAAGACCGTTATATAATTTGGCAATAGCCAATGGTAGCTATCACTACACAATAGTGTTACAATTGGTAATGCAATAAGCATAGATGCCATGAGTGGCTTCTTAATTCTCAGTGCAGCCACTACAGACAACATCACCAACAAAAGGAAATAGTATTTCCTTAAATCATCCCTGAAGCACACCTTAACCCCCGACCTTATCTTCTCATAATACCAATACCACGCAGTTTCGAACGTATTTGAATATAAGGGCAAAACATACCATCCACTCACCTGCTTTTGTATAATAAAAAATGCTGCAATAGCTAATATCGGCACTCCCAATGATAATATTCCATACAGCTTATCTTTTACTGTTTTTTGTTTACTAAACAATCCGATTAATGCATCTACCCCGAGTACCAATCCCAATATCATACCACTCTCTTTAGTATAATATAGCATTGTAAGAGATAATGCCGTTAATACATATTGCTTAGTTACGTAGAAATAAATACTGACAAAAGCCAGAAAAGCAAGCATCATCTCAAGCAAAACAAAAGACGACTGTACAAAAAACAGTTGCTGAAACGATATCAACAATAAAGCTGTAATTGCAACGCGTTTATCAAACAGCCTCAAACCGGCTTCGTAGATAGCAATCATGAACAATACTGCAATGAAAAGCGGGAATGTATGCATCACAAAATTAGATGTTCCAAAAAGTTTCATCCACAAAGAAGCAAGAAAGTGGAACATAAGTGGATGCCCTCTCGACAACTCACCATCAATAGCTCCGGGCATCAAGCTGGGACCGTTTGCAAACATATGCTTCACTCCGGAAGCATAGGGCCAGCTTTCGTCCCAATAAAAAGGGTAAGATAAGTGAGGTATTTTTAGTGCAATAAAAACGATTAACGTTAGCAATAAAACCCACCTCTTTTGCAAAAAAGCATACATAATGACTAAGATATAGTAAAAATAAAAAGACCCCGCAAATGCGAGGCCTTAAATATCATACGTTGGAATATTAGTCCCTTCTGTTACCAAACAAACGCAGCAGCATCAGGAACAGATTGAGAAAATCCAGATACAGATTCAGTGCACCCATAATAGCCAGTTTGCGTGTAGCTGTAGCAGGTGTGCCTTCAAATTCCACACCTTCACCAATACGTTTCAACTTCTGTACATCGTAAGCTGTAAGACCTGTAAATACAGCAACACCAACAATACTGATAACGTATTCCATCATTTCGCTCTTCATAAAGAAGTTAATCAATGATGCGATTACAATACCTATCAGCCCCATAGTAAGGATACGACCAAAACTTGTAAGGTCTTTATCTGTAGTATAGCCCATTACAGCCATAATACCGAACATCAGTGATGCAGCGGCAAAACAACTGATTACAGAACCTGAAGTGTATATCAATAGTATAAAACTAAGGCTAACGCCCGTTACCGCTGCATAAGCTATGAAAAACAATGTGAGTGCAGTTGCAGACAAACGGTTAAATGCAAACGACATTGTCAGTACAAATACCAGCGGTGCAAACATGGCAGCATAACCTAACAGATTTAGACCACCTGTTGTTTCATTGATTAAAGACAATAACAATGAAGGCGTTGTAGCAAATGCAAATGCTGTTGCTGCAGATATAGCCAACGCACCAAACATCCACAGGAAAACATTCGCCATAAAATTCTTAGCCATTGTGCGCTTGCTGCTACCTACCACGGTATAGTCAGCAAAATCGATAGGTGTGTTACGTTCTTCCATTATTCAGTATTTATTATACTGTAAAGTAACACAAAAATCAGTTAACACAAATGTAAAAGCCGATGCTCGCGCATCGGCCTTCCTCTTAGTAATGCAACACCCCTATTGCATTTTCTTTAGTCATCTCCTTAGTGATGTGGCGGCGGCGGCCCAAAACGACGCGCTATTGCCTCAATAAATTCGTCATAGAGCTTGTATTGCTCTGGTTTCAATATCGTTTTCAAATCGCGGAAGTGGTTAAAGTTTACCATTTCACGCTGTTTGGCATTTACTACTATCAGTTGCATAAAGCTATCTACCTCATTACTATCAACGGTTTGCTTATGCAGCTCTTTATACAAGGCATCGTGCAGGTTTTTACTTTCCTCACGTACCATTTGCATATTACGCTGGTGTTCGTGCTTCAGCTCTTCAAACTTCATCTGTTGTTCCTCATCAAGCTGCAGGCTTTTTATAATAAACCCAGCAGGTTCTTTTCTCCTATCTCCTTCCGGCCCTCCTTGTTGATGCATTTCCTTTTTACCCATCCACAAATAGCCCAGCACCCCAAAATTGAGCAGCAGCAATGCAACGATGATTACCCTATAAAACACTTCCTTTCTCATAGACCAAGCCCTTCACTTTCGTTAGTAATATCATAATAACGTGCTACAGAAGACACTTCATCCGGCCTTCCGTTATCATGCTTCCTGCTATTGCCTGTCAGCGCCATCATATTCAATACGATCAGCAGTACAATGCTGGCGGCTGCGGCAGAGAAGGTAGTCAGCGAAATAGTACGCCCTTTGGTAAACGGAACTGCTATTCTGTGTTCTATTTTACCATACAAATCCTCCGCAGGGCGGGCTTTTGCAGCCCCGTCCATGCTATTGAGGACATCCTCAACCCACCTATTTTCATCCTTCTGCTTCATAACCTATATCGTTTTAGACGTTTTCTTATTTATAATCCTTCGTTTGAATTGTAATAATCTGATAAAATTTTTCTCAAATTGGCTTTTGCCCTTTGCAGCAACGACTCTACGGCCTTTTCGCCCATATCCATAATCTGCGAAATTTCCCTTTGCGAAAGCCCTTCTATCTGCTTCAGAATAAACGCAGTTTGCTGGCTTTCAGGCAGTTGCCTGATGGCATTGAACAACATGGCTGCCCTTTCCTTGTTTTCTACCCCCACCCCTGGATGGTCAAAATGGGGCTTATCGTGTTGCAGGGCTCCGGTGTCCTTGTTGAAAATGCTGGTAATAAAGGAGAAGCGCTTTTGCCTGTTATTGTACCTAATGCGGTCCAGACATTTGTTTACTGTAATCCTGTATATCCATGTAGATACACTTGCGCCACCTTTATAGGTATTGGCATTATGGTATACCTCCACAAATACGTCCTGCGTCACCTCCTCTGCATCGTTTTCCTGTTGCAAATACGAAATACTGGTATTGTAAACCTTGTCTTTAAACAATGCATACAGTTGCCCGAAGGCGCTCTTATCGCCTTTCGCCACAAGTATCAGTATCTCTTCGGGCTGCATCTTTTGGTTATAATTTTTACAATATATAAAATACTGTTTCAAACATTGAAACGCGGGAATAAGTATTTTCGTTTGTGAATATTCAGAATAATATTGTGATAAACAGATTCTTACAAACCATTTTACTGCTTACCTACGCCATGCAGCTATCTGCACAGGAAGCACACATTATTAAACTAAAACCTAACAAAAAACTCTACACACCGCACAACTACTACATAACAACCATAGTAGACGACCGTGAGGAGAAGGATAATATAGGCACTATGCGCGCTGGTATAGCCAACAAAGTAGTACCTATCAATCTGGAAGGCGGAGCAGCTAAAGCTATTGAAACATTCATCAACAACAGTATTCAGCAAAACACGCAGCTTGATGGATTGGAAATGCACATCACTCAACTACGCATTTCTGAAAAGAATGTAAGTATGGGTCAGCAGGCCGACCTTGCCTATGGCGTTGCATTTTATCAGAACGGAAATAAACTGGTTGAATACACAGGTTCAGGCTATATACAAACAGGCTTTGATGCCAGTGCATATATTGAGAAATTGATAAAAAGCAATGTAGAACGCGGCCTGCAAGACTTTGATAATTGGTATACAAAATCAGAAGGAACCGCAGGGGTTATGGCATTGGTTAAAATTGTGCCAGCAGGCGATAAGGGCGCAATCTATTATAACAAAAACCGAAAACTAACCCTTAATGATTTTGAAGGAGAACCCGATGAATTAAGCAAGGGTGCTGCAGCTACCTATAGTGGTATAGCTATGAAGTACAGTCATGAAAGAAAAGGAAGAACAGTGAAACTGGACGTATCATTGAATGTATACTTCGACAAGCAACATTCGTGGTGCAAACCAAATGGCAGAAGTGCAAAAACACTTAACCATGAACAACTACATTTTGATATCACAGCTTTAAATGCATGCAGATTGGCTGATAAGATTCGTAATTACAGCTTCACCATAGAAAACTACCAGACTGAATTGGAAAACCTGCTGCGAGATGCAGACAAAGAAGGCGCTGTGTTGCAAAACAATTATGATAAAGAAACAGTACACGGCACAAAACCAACTGAACAGAAAGCATGGGATAATGAAATAAGAACTACGCTTGGCAACACTGATTGCTATTAAATATAACTGATTTAACAGAGCTTTATATATTACACATTTATTAACCTCATAGTTTTGACAAGCTAATTTTTATAAAAACACTATGCGCAACAACCACGAAATTGATTACCACATCCACGGAGAGGAAATGCAATATGTAGAGATAGAGCTGGACCCACAGGAGACAGCCATTGCAGAAGCAGGCAGCTTTATGATGATGGATGACGGCATACAAATGGAAACAGTATTGGGTGATGGCAGTATGCCCAACCAAAGCCTGATGGGCAAACTCTTCTCTGCAGGCAAACGCATGCTGACGGGTGAAAGCCTTTTTATGACAACCTATACAAACACAGGACAGGGTAAAAAACGTGTATCGTTTGCATCACCGTATCCTGGTAAAATCATCCCGCTCGATTTGCAGGAACTAGGTAATAGAGTAATATGCCAGAAAGATGCATTCCTGTGCGCGGCTAAAGGTGTTTCTATTGGTATAGAATTCCAAAAGAAACTGGGTACAGGCCTGTTTGGTGGCGAGGGCTTCATTATGGAAAAACTGGAAGGCGACGGTCATGCATTTGTTCATGCCGGTGGCCACGTAACAAAACGCGAACTGCAACCCGGAGAACTGCTGAAAATAGACACGGGTTGTATCGTAGCATTTACCCGCAATGTAGAATACGACATACAGTTTGTAGGCGGTATCAAAAACACTCTGTTTGGCGGCGAGGGTGTGTTCTTTGCAACACTCCGCGGCCCCGGTACAGTGTGGATACAGACACTGCCCATCAGCAGGCTGGCAGGCCGTATACTTTCTTACGGCACTTACAAACGCAAAGAAGAAGGCAGCATTCTGGGCGGCATCGGCAATATGCTGGATGGTGACGGGTGGTAGTCTTTCCCAATATCATTACAAAAACAAAAGCAGCCTATGAGGCTGCTTTTGTTTTATCCCAATGCAGCAACTTCAAGTTGTTCCCTGTGTTTCTTTTTGATAGACTCCCCTATAGGTGTCGGGTTGCCATCGTCATCTATACGCACAAATGTGATGGATGTAGTACACACCACAGTTTCTTCACCACTATACAGATTGTATTTACGCACATCAATATTCAGTGTAATGGAGGTACTGCCCAAATGAGCTACCTCACCATACACACGTATGTGATTACCTGTTTTAATTGGTTTTTTAAACAACAACTCACCTACCCTCAGCGTCACCATGTTGGGTGTATGGCAATACTCAGTAGCAAATGCTGCTGCAGCTTCGTCAATCCATGCCATCAATATGCCGCCGAACAGATTGCCATGAATGCCAATGTCCTTGCCCATGCATATTTTTTTGTTTATCAGTTTCATCTATGCCTGTTTTAGTATAGTTATAAAAAAAGCCCTTCGGGGTTTACCGAAGGGCTGTATATACGTTTTGTAAATAATCTGTCAGATATTAGAATAATGTACACGCACCCTTCGCTATGCAAGGCTTCCAACAATGTTTGGCGTGTTTATACATGTTATTCATCTTGCAATATTACAATGTTTGTCTGCACATAAACAAAACAATTTTACACTCATATTTTCAAACTATTGATTTTCCTGCGCAGCGGCTTTTCTATATAACTGTAGCATAATGCCGATACTACAACCAATACAATTACAAAGAACAGAAAGAACCAATTGGTAGTAAGCCCCAGATATTTAGCATTCAGTTTAGACAGATAAAAGTTTACTGGCATCTGCAATATGTATATACCATAGCTCACCTCTCCCAACCATACCAACGGCTTTGCACTAAGCCAACTATCTTTCTTGCAGGCTATACCAACTATCATCAATACAAATAGTGGTGCCAGCAACCCATTATGCTTGCTGAATGGTAGATATATAATGCTCAACACAACCAAGGCAAACGTTACCAATACAGGCATCTTGCTAAGTTGTTCTTTGTTATGGGTATAGAAATAATAACCTGCCATACCTATTACAAATTCATTCAGGTGGGCAAACGGGAAATAATAGGTGAGCTCGTGCCAGTTATTGTTATTGGGCTTTGCGTGTGCTACCATCCATAGGTGTACCAATTGCGATAGCACGTAGAACAATAAAGCACTATAAGCAAAGCGTTGCTGATTGGCTTTATATAATAAAAGCAATAAAGGAAACAACAGATAAAAAAGCATCTCTACAGACAAAGACCATCCTGCACTGTTTATCGTCAATGCATATCCGGGAAGATATGCCTGCGCAAAAAAGAAATTCAATAGTGTTTTAAATCCAAGCTGCGCTTCGTCTCTTACCCGAATGATGGATATTATCATAGCCACCCAATACAATGGTGCTATGCGCGCTATTCTTCTTTTCAGATAGTCTTTGTATTGGACCTGCTGATTGAAATATGTATAGCACATAATAAACCCAGACAGCGTAAAGAAATAACTAACTGCCACATTTCCTTTTGCAAAGAAGGGTTGCATATGTTTGAACGGAAATACATTGAGCCCGAAGTGAAATATCACAATCATCAATGCGGCAAAACCGCGGGTTGCTGTAAGCCCGTTCAGGTGCTTTTCATTCATCTGTACTATCTGTTTTTGCCGCTGCCAAAATCTATGCGGTAGTAAAATAACGGCAAAAAGCCCAATTGATACGATTTTACAAACGGATATACCCCCTGCGCACCTAAATCTGCATTGTAGGTAAGCGATAAGATGTTTTTAATACCAAATACGTTTACAAGATCTACAGCTATTTCGTGTGTCAGTTTCCTGGCATTAATGCGTACTCCCAATTTAGCATCAGCCCTGAAGTAATCGGGGAAACGCAATGTGTTTCTTGCAGAATCGACAACTACTAAATCACCAAGAGCGTTAGATGCTGCGACATCGGGTGGAGAATATAATCTGCCACCTGCGTAGGTTACTTTAACACCTGTAATCAGTACACTATTCTTACCCAACTTTGGCTCATAGCCTGCCAGCAGGTTGGTAGCAAAGCGCGTATTGTAGTCTGTATTTCGGTATACCCCATCATTGCCTTTTGCTTTCGAGTCAAACACAGAACCTGTCGCAAGTACATAAAAGTTTTGACTGAATGTCTTCTCTATCGTCAACTCTAGCCCGTAGTTATAACCTGTCCCTTTATTCACCAATACATCAGGGAACAATCTTGAAAATGACGCACCTTGATTGAGTCCGGAGAACGAAGAACCTGCTCGCATTTCAATCGGCACATTAAACAGGTACTGATAATACACTTCTGTACGCAGCCTTAATACTTTAGACAATGCATGTTCATACCCTGCTACTACATGATGGCTTCTGGTAAAGCCCATATTATGGTTGTGCATAACAGTCTGTGTATGCTGCGGCAAGTGCGCATAGTACTGATACAATTGCTGCATTTGACTATGCAGGCCGTATCCTGCAGTCATAACACCTGAAGATGACAAACGCCAACGCATACCAATTCGAGGCTCTATAGCTACTTTGCTATTATGTGTCAGATACTGTGCGTGTAGCCCTGCTGTTAGTGTCAATACATCACTGGGGCGATACTTATACTGTACATACCCCTGCAACAAATCTGTACCACCTTTATAATTTAGTCTTTGTTGCCAGTCTTGCCTGCTTGGCGGATACTGTCTGCTGCTGTCTACAAGGTTCACACTATAGTAGCTGTTTACTATACCTGCTCTTACTACAGAGCGTGCAGATAGTTTTGTATTGATGTACCAGTGTGCACTTGTAGTTTTTGTATTGAACATATAACCCAGTACATTCTTCAGAGAATCTACCTGCCAGTTTGTATTGCGAAATACTTTATCATGATGTGCGCCTATTTCGTTTACCGTTTCTGCAATCACAAACTTTGTATAGGTATTCTTATTTATCAGGTAGTTGAATGATGCCCCTACTATACCTGTGTTAGAATAAAAGTACTGGTCTCTGTCACTCTCTCCGTACAATTCCTCAGGCCTGTCTGTGAGCTTGCTTACTATAAGGTCTATCTTACTAAGTCCACCAATACCAAACACAGACAGATTTGCCTTTTTACCTAAAGGGAAGTTTAGTTTCAACGCCGCATCCTGATAGTTGGGTATAGAGCTGGTGCCTATTTTTATATTCAGGCCTTCAAACAGTTTTAATGTCGAATACCTGTAAGTAAATAAATAAGATGCCCCACTATTCTTAGAGATGGGTCCTTCTGCTGCAAGCTCCGTTCCCAGAAACCCTAACTGCCCTGTAAACTCGTGACGCTTGTTATTACCATTGCGCATTTTCAAATCAAAAACACCTGCAGTAGAGTTACCATACTCTGCAGGGAAAGCCCCTGTAAAGAAATCGCTGTTGGCAAGTGTCTTGTTGTTCAGCATACTTACAGGGCCGCCTGTTGTTCCAGGCACTGCAAAGTGGTTCGGGTTGGGAATGTCTATTTCCTCAAGCCTCCACAAAACACCTTGTGGAGAGTTGCCACGAATAATGATATCATTTCTGGAATCATCTGCACCTTGCACACCTGCAAAATTGGATGCCATACGCGCAGGGTCTGATCTGCTGCCTGCGTAGCGTTCTGTTTCAGATACATCAAAAGTCTTGGCACTCACTACTGCCATTTCGTTGATGTGTTCTTTCTTAGCCTTCACCTCTACCTCCTGCATCTTTGTAGCAGACTCCTCCATCTCTATATTCAGCACTACCTCTTTGCCCGATGTCACAAGGATATTGGCAAGCATCACTGGCTGATACCCCATGTACTTAGCTTCAATAGTCAGCTTACCAACAGGTGCAGCTTTCAATACATAAGCTCCGTTTTCATCACTTACGCTTCCTATCTCAGGTGCTACACCAACCACCCTCACAATAACCCCTATCAACGGCGTCTTAGATTCTTTATCGGTAATATTACCACGTATGGTTTGTGTGCGTTGGGCATGTACATGAATGCAGCAACACAATAGCATTACAATAGTGTACAGTCTATACATATTGCTTAACAAATTACTCAACACAATCAGTAATTCACAATCCCGCTACTTAACATAATGAATATCAACGTATTAAAATATGGTTAAGAGCTATGAAAACACATATAATGTTTTTAACTTTTCATTAAACCTACTAGCAGAAACAATAGTCTATTAATAAAATATACGGTTATGGGTAAAGGAAACCGTCGTGAGTTTTTCGAACAGGTTATTGCCGAAAAAGAAGCTCATACGCAAAACATAAGTCTTGAAAAAGATCAGGTTTACCAAAAATATGTAAACAAAACTGCTCCTACAGGACATAATAAAACTACATCTACACTTAACCCATATACGGGTTCCTGGACAGATAACGAGGCCATTCATCTGTTGCGCCGAACAACTTTTGGTGTAAAACCTACAGATGTAAACACCTTGTTGGGAATGACTATGAGCCAGGCAGTAGACAAAATACTTACGCTACCTACTACGGCTCCAACACCGCCGCTTAATAATTACAATGCGGTAGTTGCAGACCCAACTGTACCACTCGGGCAAACGTGGGTAAATGCACCGTACGACAGTAATACTGCAGGTCAACGCAATTATTCCTTCAAGTCTTGGTGGATGGGGCAGATGCTGAATCAAGATATGAGCATACAAGAGAAAATGGTATTGTTTTGGCATAATCATTTTGCAACAGAAGTGCTTAGTGTAGGTGATGCAAGAAGGTCATACAAACTAAATGCTATGTTCAGGGCAAATGCGTTGGGTAATTTTAAATCCATTGTAAAAAATGTGACACTGGACCCTGCAATGCTCGTATACCTGAACGGGTATCTGAATACCAAAACAGCACCTGACGAAAACTATGCACGAGAACTACAAGAGCTGTTCACAATAGGAAAAGGATTCACCCCCATATATGATGAAGACGACATCAAAGCAGCTGCAAAAGTATTAACCGGCTGGCGCATAAATAATACAACCGTTACCAGTTATTTTGACGCTACTAAACATGAAACTGCCAATAAATCATTTTCTTCTTATTACGGTAATTATGTAGTAGTTGGCAAAACAGGTAGCGCGGGCGCAAGTGAGGTAGACGACTTACTGTATATGATTTTCAGGAGCCATGACACTGCACTACACATCTGCAGAAAGCTATACAGGTGCTTTGTTTATTATGATATAGACAGCACGGTAGAAACCAATATCATAGGCCCTCTGGCTGCTCTGCTTGTAAACAACAACTACGACATCAAACCGGTATTGGAAACACTACTAAAAAGTGAGCACTTCTATGATATAAATAGCCGAGCCTGTTTTATTCGCACACCGCTTGATTATATGGTTGGAATGTTCCGCACAATGCAGGTAAACATCCCTACTACAATATCGGTAGACAAAACATATACGCTATGGAACTATCTACGTAGTTACGGCAGCTCCTTGGCTATGGATTTGGGCGATCCGCCAAACGTTTCGGGGTGGCCTGCCTTCTACCAATCTCCGGATTTTTATGAGATATGGATAAATTCCACAACGCTGCCCAAGCGCATGGCATTTGCTGATATGATGCTGAACTCAGGCTTCTCCGCGGGTACAGGCACTACAGTTAAAATAGATGTAATGGAGTTTGCAAAACAATGTAATAATGCAAGTGACCCTAACGCGCTGATAGATTTCTTTGTAAAATATTGTCTGGGGCTGCCGCTAAGTGCCGCTTCTAAAAAAGCGCTGAAAGACAGTCAGCTTCTTTCAGGACAAACATCAGATTATTATTGGACTACTGCATGGACCAATTACTTATCTAACCCCAATACTACTAATACAAATACTGTAAAAACGAGACTTACTAACACATTGATAGAATTGCTTCGTTTGCCGGAACACCATTTATGTTAAACTTCTTTATCGGGTAAAACTGCAGATATGAAACGCAGAGATTTCTTAAAAGTAACGCCCGCTGCGGGCCTGGCATTTATGATAAATGGCATACCTATCAGTACGTATGCAGATCATCCGCTGTTGCAAATGATGGCCAAGTCTACCGCAAGCACAGGGCGTGTTCTCATTGTCATACAACTGAATGGTGGTAACGATGGGCTTAACATGGTTATACCGATTGACAAATACAGTGAGCTGTCTAACGCCCGCTCAAACATTCTGATACCACAGAATAAAGTACTGTCTTTGTCTGGTACAAACATTACCGGTTTGCACCCGGCTATGACAGGGATACAAAAAATGTATGCAGACGGCATGGTCAACATCACACAAGGTGTAAGTTATCCCGATCCTAATTTTTCTCACTTCCGTGCTACAGATATATGGTTCAGTGCTTCTGATTCTAAAGTGTATGAAGAATCGGGTTGGCTTGGCCGCTATATAGACAAAAAATTTCCGGGCTATCCTAAAGACTACCCGAGTGTAGATATGCCCGATCCCTTAGCAATACAAATAGGTTCAGGTGTTTCTATGATAACACAGGGAGCCAATATTAATGCTGCAATGGCTATATCGAACATCAATAGCTTTTACCAGATTGTAAACAACCTTGTAGACCCTGCACCTGCTACACCTGCAGGACATGAACTCACATTCATTCGTTATATAATGCAGCAAACCCAAACCTACAATCAGGTAATTAAAGATGCTGCGGCAAAAGCAAACAATCTATCTTCTTTATATCCTACCAACAACTCATTGGCAGACCAGTTGAAGATTGTTGCCCGCCTAATAGCAGGTGGACTAAAAACACCAATCTATGTAGTAAGTCTTGGTGGTTTTGACACACACTCTAACCAAACAGATGCAACAGACACAACAATAGGTACACATGCTACCCTGATGCAAAAAATATCGGAGGCAGTATATGCATTCTTTGATGATGCTAAACTACTCGATTTCCAAACTCGTGTTGCTGCAATGACGATGAGCGAATTCGGACGACGCATAAAGTCTAACTCCAGTGGTGGTACAGATCACGGTTCTGCTGCCCCTGTTATGGTGTTTGGCCCTGGTGTTAATCCGGGTATTATTGGCTCTAACCCTATACTTCCTGCCAATGCTACAACTGCAGACAATGTACCTATGCAAAACGACTTCAGGGGTATATACGCGGCGGTACTTGCCGATTGGTTTGAACTGGATATTAACGATGTGAATGATATCCTTATGAACAGCTTCCCTGTATTGCCGGTATTCAAAAGCGCAGGCACCTCCATCAACACACAGGAAGGTGGCAGCAACGAAGCACTGGAACAAAACTATCCGAATCCGTTTATAAACAGCACTTCTTTCAAATTCAATTCAGACGGCGGGAATGTTCGTATGCAGATATTTGATGCTAACGGACGATTGATACGTACCATTGCAGACCAACAATACAGCCGCGGCCAACATGAAATCACTATCGACAGAAACGGTATGGCAGCAGGCAACTATTTTCTCACACTCACCAATAACAAAACAAAAAGCACGCGCCGCATGACGGTCGTGGATTAACCTATTCTACATATACACAACAAAGGGCGCTTATTCAGCGCCCTTTGTTATTTCACTCATTATCATTATTTCTTTACTGCATCATCATACACAGCTTTTGCAACAGCTGCTATCACACTTTCTCCATATTCCATATCTCCTGTTATATCGTGAACATATACTGCCAAAGCAATATGCTGTCCGCTTGGCAATGTTACAATACCAATATCGTTAATAGCAACCGTCTTACCACCTTTAGTATCGCTGCTGCCCGTTTTATGCGCCACAACAGTACCTTCAGGCAGCAGTCCTTTTATACGTTTAGTGCCACCGGTAGTACGCTCCATTATACTGCGCAATGTATCGGTAGATGTTTTGCTCATCAGCTCACCTTTGTAAAACTTCACCATCAGTTTTGCCATATCTTGTGGCGTGCACCATGTATTATATGGATTTTCAAAATCTACATAAGGCTCGCCAGCGCGTTGCGCTACACCTATACCTTGCAGCCCTGTGCTTTTTATGTATGCTTCTATTTGCTTGCCCCCACCTACATATCTTGTAAAACCACAGAAGCTGATATTATCACTTACGTGGGTCATGTATTCCAGCAAGCTGTGCACTTTCATACTGTTGCCTCCCTTTAGCGCTTCCAGCAATGTTTGTCCTCCACGTATTTTCAGCTCATCGTTAGTAAGTGTAAACTTTTCATCAAGCGTTATCTTTCCACTATCAACATCCTTCATTATCATAACTGCCAACGGAAATTTGATGGTACTCTGTGTAGGCACATGATCTGTTCCATTATAGTAAAATGTATCGCCTGTTTCTACGTTGATGCTCGCCACTGCAATCTTTGCTTTTACAGATTTTGCAATGCTGTCGACAGTTGTTTGTAATGCCGATGCAGCAGGTGTTTCAACAGCACTAGCTGTGTCATTTTTAGGCTGCTCGTTGCCGCAGCTAGCTAATAGTAATAAAGAGATAGAGAAAATAACAGAACGCATGTTTTCAAGTTTATGAAACACGAATGTAGGGAAAAGACCAACTCAAAAACAAAAGGGCTATCAGATTTGACAGCCCTTTTTATCGTATAGCCTTTCGGCATTTATTACAGGTGGATAGCTTCGCCCAGTGCTACTTCAATAGCATCTTTCACAGCTTCGCTCATTGTTGGGTGAGGGAAGATTGTATCAAGTTGCTCTTGCCATGTAGTTTCCAGTTTGCGGCTTGCTACTGTTTGTGCAATGATTTCGGTAACGTTTGCACCTATCATGTGCGTACCCAGCCATTCGCCATATTTAGCATCAAAGATTACTTTTACGAAACCTTCGTTTGCACCCGCAGCGCTTGCTTTGCCTGAAGCAGAGAATGGGAATTTACCCACTTTCACTTCGTAGCCGGCTTCCTTAGCTTGTTTTTCTGTCATACCAACAGAAGCTATTTCAGGAGAGCAATATGTACAGCCCGGTACGTTGTTATAATCCAACGCTTCCGGTACGTGGTGGTATTTACCTTCTTTGTTTGCGATAGCTTCTACACAGATAACAGCTTCTTTCATAGCTACGTGTGCCAGTGCCTGACCTGGAACGATATCGCCGATAGCATAGATGCCCGCAACGTTTGTGTTGTAGTGTTTATCTACAATTACTTTGCCTTTATCTGTAGTAATGTTCAGTGCTTCCAGGCCAATGTTTTCGATGTTTGCAGAAACACCCACAGCGCTCAGTACTACATCTGCTTCCAGTGTAGACATATTGCCGTCTGCTGTTTTTATGTGTGCTACAACACCGTTGCCTTTTGCTTCTACTTTTTCTACAGAAGCATTGGTCATAATGCTGATGCCTTTTTTCTTATAAACTTTCTCCAGTTCTTTAGATACATCTTCATCTTCTACAGGTACTATTCGCGGCATGAATTCAACAATAGTAACTTGTGTGCCCATGCTGTTGTATACATAAGCAAACTCAACACCAATAGCACCGCTACCTACTACTATCATAGATTTTGGTTGTGTTGGCAGGCTCATTGCTTCGCGGTAGCCGATGATTTTTTTACCGTCTATTGGCAGGTTTGGCAGTTGGCGCGCACGGCCACCTGTAGCCAGTATCACATGCTTGGCAGCATATGCAGTTGTTTTACCATCTGCACCTGTTACTTCTACTTCTTTCTTAGCATTCAGTTTACCCATACCCATCAGCACATCTATCTTGTTCTTCTTCATCAGGAACTGGATACCCTTGCTCATTTTATCTGCAACACCACGGCTACGTTTGATAACAGCATTGAAGTCTGCTTTAGACTCACCTGCTACTATACCATAGTCTTGTGCATGGCTGATATATTCCAATACCTGTGCAGACTTTATCAAAGCCTTTGTAGGGATACAACCCCAGTTGAGGCAGATACCACCTAGGTTTTCTTTTTCTACGATTGCTGTTTTGTAACCTAACTGAGAGGCACGGATTGCGGCAACATAACCACCGGGACCGCTACCTACTACTATTACATCATACGCCATAAAGCAAATATTTTATAATATTAAATGTATTCTAAAATTTGAACGGACAAATGTAGTTAATAAATCACAGGAATGGAACTGTATTAGCACTAAAAAAAGAGAGGCTAACAACCTCTCTTTTCAATTTCATACCACATATGGGCATTATTTATTTTTCATCTTGCTGTTTTTAACGCTATAACCGAAGTAAATAACAAAACCTATCAGTAACCAAACTATCAACCTTGCCCAGTTTGTCCAACCAAGACCATAGATCATAGCACCACATACTACAATTCCCAATATTGGCACCAACGGCACCAATGGTGTTTTAAACTGCCTTTGTATTTCCGGATGGCGAACGCGCAATATCCATACACCTGCGCAAACCAAAATAAATGCAAACAACGTACCAATACTGGTCATGTCACCTACGATATCGCCCGGTACAAATGCTGCAAACAAACCTACTAATACAAAGAAGATTAGATTAGACTTATATGGTGTCTTGAATTTCGGGTGCAGGTCTGAGAATATTTTAGGGACCAATCCATCAACACTCATAGAGTAAAACACTCTTGACTGACCCATCAACATCACCAATATTACAGAAGAGAAACCAGCAAGAATGGCAACGGTCACCAGATTAGCCAACCACCCATAGCCCGTCATATATGTCTTAATAGCAAAAGCTACAGATGCTTCTTTACCTTCCGTTCTGAAATCTTCAATACTTGCTACACCTGTAAGCACATGTGCGAAAAGTATATATAAAATAGTACATACAACCAAAGAGCCTAATATACCTATGGGCATATCTTTCTTAGGATTCTTAGCCTCTTGCGCTGCCGTTGATACAGCATCAAAACCAATAAAGGCAAAGAACACTACACCGGCAGCTCCAAGAATACCCATTATACCACCAAAATTATGGTCTACACCCTGCGAGTCTGTGTATACTGATGCAGGAGGAATATAGGTAGCATGGTTTACTGGATTAATATACTGCCAACCAAATACGATGAATAATACTACTATTGCGACTTTAGTTATTACGATTACACCATTAAAGAATGCAGATTCTTTTGTACCACGAATCAACAGCAAGCTTATCATAAGTATGATAGCCAACGCAGGGATATTCATAATACCGTGATGCATAACTCCCGCTGCATCTGTAATCTTTTCAAACGGCGAGTGCGACCATTCATAGGGAACCTCCCCAACTCCCATTATCCCTAACAGCTTATTAAAATATTCGCTCCATGCAATACCTACAGTTGCAGCACCTACCGCATACTCAAGTACAAGATCCCAACCTATTATCCAAGCTATCAGCTCTCCCATTGTAGCATAGCTGTATGTATAAGCACTGCCCGCAATGGGTATCATAGAGGCAAACTCTGCATAACACAACCCTGCTAATGCACAACCTACTGCTGCAACAATAAAACCTATTGTAACTGACGGACCTGCATTGTTTGCTGCGGCGGCAGCTGTTCGAACAAACAAACCTGCACCAATAATGGCGCCAATACCCAATGCCACAAGGTTGGTAGCACTGAGCGTTCGTTTCAAACCCTTTTCATCTGGCGCAGCTTCGGCCATCAGGTCATGAATTGACTTCTTGGAAAATAAACCCATAATGTAGTTAGATATACAGTCAAACCTATAAAGAAATTGTTGTTTGTACAAATGCAGGTGCTTAATATGGATTTATTATGATAAATGTTATAGAAAATAAAATCTTGTACGGCAGTTTTTATCAAATCGATTTTTACTGTAGGTTTGGAGGATGTTTAGGTTCGTCAGGGCTACTTTATCAGTTCTCATTACTTTATTATATACTACAACCACTTGGGCACAGCCAATGCTGCCCGATATTACAGGGTCTACGTCAAAAGGGTTAAACATTCTTAGCTGGGAATGTCAATACGATGGTATTAAGTCTATCGCCGTACAACGCTCGTCTGATAGTATATATAATTACGTAACACTCGGATTGGTAAAAAACCTAAAAAAAGGTCCGCAGGCATATATAGATGGGCATCCTAAACCTGGTAAAAACTGGTACAGGCTGTATATTATATTCAATTCAGACCTTACCTGGTATAGCAACCGGTTTGCAATTTCCGTAGATAGTGTCGACATAGTGAATGCGCAGGTATTAGCACCTAATGATTCATTACAGAAACTGACTGCCAATATTAAAATTGAACCCATAAAGACAACAACTACTACAGACGCACCACAGACCAACACTATAACTGTTCCTACCGTAGAGGTAGCTCCCCGTATTACATTAGATATTCCTGAAGATGCTACCGAAGATGGTGTAGCCTACATAAAGTCACAATACATATACACCAACCCATTTACAGGGCATGTAAACATTGATATTCCGAACTATACCAGACATCACTATGCTGTCGATTTTATGAATAAAGACGATAAAAAAGTACTGGAGATAGAGCGTGTAGGCCAATCGACTATCATAATTGATAAGCGCAACTTTCAGAAGAAAGGCATCTACAAATTTGAACTGCGGGAAGACAGAAAAGTGCTGGAAACAGGCTTTATTACTATCTACTAAGCCTCGTCCTCCACATCATAGGTTTCCTGTGCCATGCGCTTCCATTCAGGCCCCAGGCGCAGGGTATCGCCCATGTATAGCTTCATCATACGTATCATTTCTTCTGCACTCCAGGAGTATACACCTTTTGCAAAACGTACAGAGAAACCGCAATAGTTAAAGTACAGATTGCCCTCATCATACATATTCTGTATCAGGTGTTCCTGCGTTTCAAAACCAAAATAATCGTAGCACTGCCCTTTCAGCGGGTGGTCTGTTTTTGTCATCTTGCCCGCATAGTGCAATGGACCTACATCCTGCCAGCCATACCTGCTTACTTTACGTTTGAAAGGGGTAATATTCACAAGCATCAGAAACTCCTCATCCAGCCATACCTCTTCTTTGTATAACATGCGCGTCATAAACCTATATGCAGCCAGTGCATATAAAAATGCAGACCCAATACCTGAAATAATATGAATGAAACTTGCCCTGAATGGCAATGACTGTAATAGAAAAACGGTCGCCATGCCTGCTGTCAACAAAAGCTCGCCCCAATACAACGCTTTGATTCTCGGAGCAATTCTGTCGCCTAGTTTTATCTGCAGGTGGTTGGTACCCCAGTTATATAAAATCTTATCGGGCATAAACGGTAGTTGGCGTTGAAAGTATATCTAATATACTAATTTTCTAGCTATTCAGATTTACTAAATCATTAACTATTTCACATTCAAACACATTAGAAAATTCTCTCCTCAATATCTCCCTAACTTCCAGCTCATTCAGTTCACTACCAAGTTCTTTCTGCATAGACGTTACCTGTTTGTCAGAAATGCCGCAGGGTACTATATAGTCAAAAAAACGAAGGTCTGTATTTACATTCAGTGCCAACCCGTGTATTGTCATCCACCTGCTGCTGCGTACACCCATTGCACATATTTTTCGTGCTTTAGCGGGGTTGTCAGGATCTAGCCACACACCGGTTGAGCCCGGCAGCCTGTCGCCTTTCAATCGGTAATGTGCAATTGTTTTGATAACAACCTCTTCGAGATTGCGCATATACTTTCCCAAGTCTGTATAAAACTGCTCCAGATCCAAGACAGGATATGCTACAATTTGCCCAGGCCCGTGATAAGTAATATCTCCCCCTCTGTTGGTTTTGTAAAAACTTGCACCCAGCTCCTGTAGTCTGGTATCATTTACCAACAGATTTTCCATATGGCCGCTCTTGCCAAGTGTATACACATGCGGATGCGTACAGAATAGTAAGTGATGTTTAATGCCGTTGTCTGCGGGACGCTCTGCATCGGGTACATTATACCATTGCGCTTTGATGTCGAGCCCTTCCTTCATCAATGCTTCCTGCATTTGCCATGCATCGCCATACTCTATTGTACCCAACTCCCTGAAGTATACCTTTCTCATATCAACAATAAGGCTGCAATTTACGTTTATATACCTGAAAATCCCCCTTTTGAGGGCATCCCAACCCATTGGGGATTAGCTTTTTATTAACGCCAAATCAGTTACATTTGTTATAATAGCTTAATTTAACTGAGGACTATGTTACGTTTCATGAAGAACAAAATTTTGATACCACTTTTAGTTCTGTCTGCACTGGCTGCGTTTTTTTCGTTCAGGTATGCAGCAGATGGTGGTACACCTGATGATAAAAGAAAACTTGCTATTAAAACTGTTTTGAAAGCAATACAACAAAATCACTTTTCGCCACGCGAAATGAATGATTCGTTTTCAGTTACAGCATATAATAAGATACTGAACGGGCTTGACTACGATAAGCGCATCTTGACACAGGAAGACATCAAGAGCTTTAAGAAATATGAGTTGATACTGGATGATAACGATGGTGAAAACGTGGTTGGCTTTTTCGATGAATTCAACGTTATCTACAAACAACGTGTGAAGGATGCAGAACGCTATTGCAACAATGCCCTGAAAATGCCTTTCAGCTTCTCTACAGATGAAACCATCAACCTGAATGGCGAAAAAGTGCCTTTTGCAAAAGACACCAATGAATTACAAAGCCGCTGGAATACCTATATGAAATATAGGGTATTGGCTAAATACGTAGACCTGAAAGACGATCAGAAAAAACGCGTTGAGAAAAAAGACACTACACTGAAAGTAGTAATGTCTGATAATCAACTGGACTCTGTTGCAAGAGTAGCCACTAAGAAAAACATGGACTACTACTTCAAACGTATGAACAAGCTGAAAGACGACGACCGTTTTACATTCTTCGTCAACAGCATTGCAGGCACACACGATCCGCATACAGATTATTTTCCTCCGGTAGACAAAGCGCTATTTGACGAACAGATGTCTGGTACATTCTTTGGCATAGGCGCACAACTGCAAAACGATGATGGAAAAGTAAAAGTAGTGTCTATAGTACCCGGCAGTCCATGCTGGAAGCAGGGTGAACTGAAAGCAGGCGATGTTATTATGAAGGTAGCACAAGGTGCTGCAGAACCGGTTGATGTACAGAACTATGATATTGACGATGTGGTGAAAATCATCCGCGGGCCTAAAGGCACAGAAGTACGCCTGACAGTAAAACAAGTAAGTGGCGCTACTAAAATCATACCTATCGTACGCGGTGTGGTAGAAAAAGAAGAAACATTTGCCAAATCAGTTATCATAAACAATAATGGCGCTAAAGTAGGCTACATATACCTGCCAGAGTTTTATGCAGACTTCCAGAACTATAACGGCCGCCGTTGTTCTGAAGACGTTGCAATAGAGGTTGCAAAACTGAAAAACGAAGGTGTACGTGGCATCATACTCGACTTGCGTGGCAATGGTGGTGGTTCACTGACCGATGTTGTGAACATGGGTGGTTTGTTTGTAGATAAAGGTCCGATGGTACAGGTAAAAACCAATGGTAATAGTGCCGCTCAGTTAGACGATCCGCAAAGTGGCGTTCTGTACGATGGGCCGCTGGCTATCATGGTCAATACAGGTAGTGCTTCTGCCTCAGAAATCCTGGCTGCTGCCATGCAAGACTATAAACGTGCCGTTATCGTAGGTTCTCCTACATATGGCAAGGGTACTGTACAAAAAGTAATATCACTTGATGAATACCGTACATGGTTGGAAAGTGTAGCCGCAGGCAAGCGCATAGCAAGCAGTGGTGATACTATCGGCTCACTGAAACTTACTATTCAGAAATTCTACCGTATTAATGGTGGCTCTACACAGCTGAAAGGTGTAACACCTGATGTAATGCTGCCAGATGCATACGAACACATGGAGCTGGGCGAGCGCCGCGATAAAGCAGCCATGAAATGGGATGAAATACCTGCGGTTAAATACAATGTGGTAAACAACCCAGTAAACACGCAAGAGCTGGCGGCACGCAGTAAAAAACGTGTAGAGGGCAATCCTTCTTTCGCTCTCATAAAAGAAAGTGCCAACCGCATTAAAAAACTGGAAGAAGAAAACGTCGTATCGCTCAACGAAACCAAGTACCGTAAAGAACTGGAAGAAGCGAATGCTGTGGGCAAGAAACTGGAAGAGGTAGAAAAGAAAATAACACCATTAAGCATTACCAATCCGCAGGTAGATATTGCAAAAATCAATCTTGACAGCAATTCTGTTAAGAAAAACGACGAGTGGATTAAGGCATTGAAAAAAGATATGTACCTGTCTGAAACAGTAAACATCATCAACGACCTGATGAAAATGGACACTAAGGTAAATATGGGTACCGGAATGAAATAATGGTTGCCTTTAACTAATATTTGCAACGGGTTATCTCTGTGAGATAGCCCGTTTTTATTACCTTTGAGGCGCTTTGGTAAAACTGATGTCTGTTATATACCGCAAATACACACTTCTTATTGCAGCTATGCTGTTGATTATCTTCAACACATCGGCACAATCTGTCAGCGACACAGCTACAGGCAAAGAGCTGTCTACAGACACCACCCTTGCAGTTGTTGACCCTTTACCGAAAACTACAACAGACAGTTTTCGTGCAAAAGAAGTTAAGCCACACAAGTTTGAACCTAAGCCTAAAAAAGCAGGTATGTACTCTGCTATACTTCCCGGTAGCGGCCAGTTCTACAACCGCCAATACTGGAAAGTACCTGCCATATATGTTGGCGTAGCAGCAGCGGGTTATTTTATCAACTTCAACCTTACCAATTACCAGAAATACCGCAAAGCATACTATACACGTATAGATAACGACCCGACTACTATAGATACGGATATAGAAACTAAAAAATACACTACAGAAAACCTGAAGCAACTGCAAGACCAATACCGCAAATGGCTGGACATGACAGTGCTGCTTACTGCACTTGGCTACACCGTACAGGTAATAGACGCGATAGCTTCTGCACACCTCAAAAACTTCGATATATCGCGCGATATATCACTGCGCATACAACCTGTAGCGCAGCCTAATTACATAGGCATGGGGCTGGCAGTCAATTTTAAATAAGGCACTTTATACAGACTTTCTGATTCTGCAAGTTTTATTTCACAAACCTCGCTCGTAACTTCGCAGTATGCTGCACAGCAAACCGAAAGACGATAATTATTTACACAAAGGATTACGCAGAGATTTAGTAAATCTACTACGCGAAAAAGGCATTACAGACGAACGAGTACTAGAAGCCATCAACAGCATACCACGCCATTTTTTCCTCGACCCTGCTTTTGAACGCATTGCATACGAAGACAGGGCATTCCCTATTACAGCCAACCAGACTATATCGCAACCATACACAGTAGCCTATCAGTCTCAACTGTTGGAAATAAAAAAGTTTGACAAGGTATTAGAGATTGGTACAGGCAGCGCCTATCAGGCATGTGTGCTGGCAGAGTTGGGTGCATTGGTTTTCAGTATTGAAAGACAGAAAGCACTATACGACTATGTAGGTGGTTTCTTCTTCATTAAAAGCTACCCGCACATCAAACGCTTTTATGGCGATGGCTTTCAGGGCTTGCCCACTTACGGTCCTTTCGACAAAGTGATAGTAACAGCCGCAGCACCTTTTATACCACCAAAGCTGATAGAACAATTAAAACCGGGTGGCATTGCAGTAATACCAGTTGGCGATGACAACGGGCAAAAGATGATGCGCATAACCAAAGATGCAGCAGGCAATGTAAAAGAAGAAACCCTCGGCGACTTCAGCTTTGTACCAATGTTGGAGGGGAAGAATAAATGAGTTATCTGTACAAATCTAATATAGCGTTAACCTCATCCAAACTCTTTAACTCGGAACACCTTAATGCATCTATAGATTGATTCATTGATATGTATGCTAAATCTTTGTGCGAATGAGACTGCTTTTTATCTGCAAACCTCATTAAATTATAAACTGAGTAAAACAATTGAGCAACAGGATATGGAAGCTCCCAATCCAAATCTTGCATTGCTGTAATTGGTTCTAAAAACTCATCGAGGCTTCCTGACAACGGACTTACAGAAAAGAGCTTTGATAAAATTGATTTACGCTGCATTATCTCAACAGCTTTAATACCTCTTTCAAGAATATCGGGTGCAATCTCATGATTTAGCCCGACAACAGAATCTCGATATTTAAGTTCATTGACCTTTACAAAATCATTCCAAATAGGCATTGCAACAGTAATCAACGCTAAGCAACATTGAATCTTTTGCCTTGTGTTTAATGACTCGCAATAATCTTCTAAACTCATAGTAATAATTTTAAGTTCCTCTCACAGCTTTCAGATTCCGCTGCACCCCACTCCACTTACTACGCTTCATGGGCGAGTTCTTAAATGCTTTCTTAAAAGCATCTTCACTCATGGCTTCCCATTCAGCAAGGGATAAGTTTAGTATTTCGGGTATGGGTGTAAAATGTGGTTCGGTATTGGGTTTTGAAAATCTGTTCCACGGGCATACATCCTGACATACATCGCAGCCAAACATCCACCCATCCATCTTGCCATTAAAACCCTGCGGCATAAGTGAATCTTTCAATTCTATAGTCAGGTAAGAAATACACTTGCTGCCATCTACAATGCTTGGTGAAACTATTGCTTCCGTAGGGCAGGCATCTATACATTTCCTGCATGTACCACAATAGTCTGTACTGAAAGGTGCATCTGCTTCTAAATCTAAATCTGTAATAAGCGTAGCAATAAAAAAGAAGGAACCCGAATGTTTTGTAAGGAGATTGCCATTCTTGCCTACCCAGCCCAGCCCGCTGCGTACTGCCCAACTACGTTCCAGCACAGGCGCGCTATCTACAAAGCCACGACCATCTACATCACCAATATTTGCTTTTATGAATGCAAGCAGGTTATTCAGTTTCTCCCGTATCACATAGTGATAGTCTGTGCCATATGCATACTTCGCAATCTTCGGCGCATCAGGTTGCTGGTGCTGTTCTGGGTAATAATTGAGTAATAATGTGATGACAGACTTTGCACCCGGCACCAGTTTTCGTGGGTCTGTCCGCATTTCAAAATGGTTTTCCATGTACTGCATCGTACCTTGAAAGCCATTTTTCAGCCAGCTTTCCAGCCTGCGGGCATCATCATCCAGTTGCACAGCCATAGCAATACCGCAGGCATCAAAGCCCAGCCTGCGGGCTTCTTCCTTTATCAGAATGCTATGTTGTGTTATCTGCATCAAATGAGCTTTACCTCCACACCTCTAATTTCCGAAAGCTTTGCGATATATGCATCTGCGTGCGGCTTAGGTATGCCTGCATGTACTACACAAAACAATTGTAGGTCTTGCTTATATACAGTAGCCTCGCACTGACGCAGCAGGTACATCACCTCACCCATTACAGGATAGTCAAACTGTATCTCTACTCGTTGCTCTATCCACTTCTCTATCATCACCGCTTGTTGCAGCGCATCTTGCGTAGCTGTCTTGTATGCATTTATCAGCCCCGGCACACCGAGCAGTGTACCACCAAAGTAGCGCACCACAACAACCAGCACATTAGTAATACCGGCACTATCTATCTGCCCCAGTATAGGCTTACCTGCACTACCCGATGGCTCACCATCATCGTTGGCACGGTATTGCAATCCGTCCGTACCTATCCTGTATGCATAACAATGATGCACTGCCTTAGGGTGCTCCTTCTTCAGCACTTGCAGTTTTGCCTTTACATCTTCCGCGCTGCTTACAGGGTATGCATATGCCAGAAACTTACTACCTCTGTCTTTAAACTCGGCAGTAGTAGCTCCTTCAGGTGTTTTATATTTAAAATTATCTGCCATTAACCCAAGCTATCAATACTATGGACACAATAGCAAGCAGCAAACCTATGATGCGTTGCCTTGTCAGTTTCTCTTTCAAAAATAATAATGCCGCCAACGCACTTAGCAATACAATACCAATATTATTCAGCGCAATAGCAATACTGCTCTGCATGCTTTTATCATTCAGCATGCGTATCAGGTAGTAGATAGAAAAATAATTAGGCACGCCCAACACAATACCAGCTACAATATTCCTGTAGTGCAATTGTATCTTTTTCATCGCTGCAAGTATAATTACAAGCACCACGCCAATACTTGCTGCTACGGCAAATACATGTATCGGAAATACTGCCTGTTGCCTCACATCGTGCAGGTGATGATGCTCTACATATTTTGTAATCGAATCGAGCGTACCACTAAAGAGAAATAATAATGCAGGCAACAACATGCCATGCTTAGCACTGTGCTCATCCTTATTATTAACAGACAAATACACCGCAGGAAAAGCCAGTGCTATGCCTACAATATTTATCACACTTAATCTTTCTCCATACAACACCACAGCAGCCACCACAGGTATCACCAGCGATAGTTTATTAGCCACAGATGCTGTAGCCACACCATAGTTTCTTGTACAGTACGCTATAAAATTAAAGAGGCTGATATACATAACACCCATAGCCAATGCCCAGCCCAACCACGGCTGCGTAGTACTTTTAGTCCCAACAGGAAACTCACCTAAGAATAAACTACCCGTTACCACACAGGTAATATAGTTTACCACAATAGCCTGCAGTGTATCAACTTTGTATTTAGGGAACAGCTTAAAGAGAATAAACAGTACTGCATTCAGCAACACCGTCAGTAGCAGGAACATCATAAACCCATACCCTCCGCATAAGGATATTTACTCTCACTGTTTACATATACCTGTAGGATATCCTCTTCCAGTTCAGTTTCAAATGCCATTGTAGCATTGCTAAGTAAAGGAGCAGCTATGCCATGTTCTATTACCTTATTGCCTGTTATCACACGAGCCTCGTCCCACAGTCCCTTATCAATAAATGTATGCAGCAATTTTGCTCCACCCTCTACTATCAGCGATTGCACTTTAGCTTCATACAATCGTTGCAATATATTTTCCAGCAGATGCTCATCAAATTCCAGTTTCACATATTGCAGGTTTTCACCCTGCGCTTCCTTCATATCATTCACTACCCATGTATTGGTCTCTCTGTTGAAGAGTTTCAGATTTGTAGGTAGTATCAGCGAGCGGTCTATCACAATGCGTAGCGGGTTCTTTCCTTCCCACAATCTTGATGTGAGTTGCGGGTCATCAGCTAATGCAGTATTCGTACCCACTATAATAGCATCTTCTTCCGTACGCCATTTGTGTACGATGCTGCTGCTATATGCATTGCTTATCTGGTAGCGCCTGTTGCCATAGGGTGCAAATTTACCATTGGCAGACTGTGCCCATTTCAAGATGATATACGGACGTTTATTTTCCTGTATACAGAAGAAACGGCGGTTCAGCCATCGACCTTCTTTATTCAGTATGCCTGTGGTGGTTATTATATTATTATCGTGCAATATCTGCATGCCGCGTCCGCCTACTTTTTCAAACGGGTCGGGGTTGCAAACAATTACTTCTTTCACACGCTCCTTCACTAACCTGTCTGCACACGGTGGTGTTTTACCATGATGCGCGCACGGCTCCAGGCTAACATACATGGTACTTTCCGGTATCAGATGTCTGTCAGCCTCTGCAACACTTTCTATACAGTTTACCTCCGCATGTGCCTTACCATATTCCTTGTGCCAGCCTTCACCTATCACTCTACCATCATGCACCAATACAGCACCTACCATGGGGTTGGGCGATACGTTGCCCTTACCCATCTCTGCCAGTTGCAGGCAGCGGCGCATATATGCTTCGTGCATCATGGCTGCAAAGATATTCTAAATTAATTGCCCGCTATTCTCTGTCCTTAGGGTATCTTTGCCCGATGTTTACATACAGCCAGGCCTACTACGATCTACGCAATACTTTACAAACCATATACGACGAAGGAGAAGCCACGGCAATAGCACACGCTATGATGGAACATATAACTGGCGACGATAAACTGCAACGCCTTACCGATAAAGACAAGCTTTTTACAGCCGAACAACAAACCCAGTTTGACAGTTATAAAGAGCTGCTCAAAAAAGCTAAGCCAATACAATACATCATCGGCAAAACATGGTTTATGAACCGTGAGTTTACTATAAATGAAAGCGTACTAATACCTCGCCCTGAAACGGAAGAATTGGTAGATTGGGTTGTAAAAGACAATGCAGGTAAATCTCCTACCATTATAGACATTGGCACAGGTAGTGGTTGTATTGCTGTTTCCCTGAAGCTGGACCTGCCACAATCTACCGTTACAGCCTGCGATGTAAGCAGTGGAGCACTGTTGGTAGCCCGCATGAATGCCAGCAACCTGAATGCAACTGTTGAGGTAAAACATATCGACTTCCTGAATCCTGAACAGGTAGAGACTTTAGGCAAGTACGATATCATTGTTTCTAATCCACCATATATACCTGAAAGTGAGAAGGCGTCAATACATGCCAATGTGCTGAACCACGAGCCACATGTAGCACTGTTTGTGCCTACTACAGATGCTTTGCTGTTCTACCGCATCATTGCAGAATTCGGCAAAACACACCTTAACGAAGGCGGCCTCATCTATTGCGAGCTCGATAGGGACTATTCTATGCAAGCCAAAGACCTGTTCGAGGCAATGGGCTATACTGATGTAGAAGTACGTAAAGACATGGCTGGCAATACCCGTATGCTGAAGGCTATGCTCAAAAAATAAGTCCTGCCACGAAGGCAGGACTCAGTTATTAAACACTACAACAAACTATTCTTTAATTAAGCTTTCTTGCTTTTGCTTTTAGCAGTTTCTTCTGCACCTTCAGTAGCAGTAGCTTCCAGTTGTTTTTCCAAGCTACGTACTTGCTTTTTCAGGTCGTAGATTGCTTTGTACATTTCGTCCATTTCGCTACGTGTAGCTACAGGAACAGCAACCAACATTTTTTCCATTTGTGCTTCAACGTCTTTGCGCAGCTTCATTTGCATCGCACTAACTTCTGCCATCAGCTTGCTATACTCTTCGCTTTCAAACAAAGAAACATATACTTTATCGCTGATATTCAACCACTCTTGGTATACAGCCATCATGTTGCTGATCTCTTCACCTTTCTCAACTTTAGCAGCAATGTTTTCAGCAAGGCTGTCCATTACTTTCACGCCTTGGTTGTATATCATGTATTGCATTTCTGCATTTTTGATATTGTAAACCATCATGCGGTTTGCGATGTCGTTCCATTCCATCATAGCTTTTGTATGTTGGTTAGGCGTCATCATTTTTGTGATAGGAGACATTGTGTTGTTCAGGTTGCTGTACCATGTGTTATAGCCATTCAGCATACCGGAGAACATATCAGATGTGTTAGGCATCATGTTGTTCATCATACCACGCATTTGCTGGTAGTTGCCCATGCCCATTTGATTCATCTGGCCCATACCTTTCTGCATCATATCAGTCATGTTCTGCATGTACTGGCGGCTTTGTTCTGGCATAAAACCAAAGAACTTGTCCATTACTTCTTTGTACATAGCAGGGTTCATGTATTGCTTGTACATTTCAGTGTTGAATGTTTTTTCCTGAATAGACTTCATGAAAGGCATCCACATTTCAGCAAAGCGGCCGAAACCTTCAGTTACGTTTACCATATTGCGGTAAGCATCCTGTGTAGTGCCGTTCTGCATGTTCTTTTGCATATCAGCAAAAGTGCTGTTCAGCATTGTATAATATTGGTTGAAAACTGAAGTCCAGTTGTCGCTTGCTTTTTTCCAAGAATCCATGCTGAATGGATTGTTGTTCTGGAACTGATTTTGAAACTGGTTCATTGTGTTGTTCCAGTTGTTCATCATGTTCATACCGTTCATCCAGTTGTTCCAGTTTGAAGTTTGTGAGTTCCACATGTTGCTGAACTGTTCCATTGGATTAGAAGCAGTAGTTTGTTGCTGTTGCGTAGCATTTTTCATATAGTCCATGTTCATTTCCCACATTTGCTTAGCCCAGCCCATTTGTGTGTTGAACCAGTTTTGGTAAAACTCGTTCATCTTAGCCATATTATCTTGTGCAGTTGCAGTAGCACTGTTAGCTTTTTCTGTAGTTGCAGAAAATACAGATTTCTGACCATCCAGCCAGTTTTTATACCACTCGCTACCTTTAGCCATTGTATCATTTACCATTGCATTACCGTTGGCAAGTTTTTTAGTGTTTTCCACTACTGTGTCAACAGCTTGTTTCTGTGCGTCCAGTACGCTCTCTACAAAGTTTTTGCTGTCTTGGTTAGCCATAGTTTAAGTTTTATACTTATTTTAAAATTGTTTCGTTAATTGTGTTGCACAAAAGAAAAACTCCTATATTAGCAATCTATTACCTCTCCATTATTCTTTCTGCACCTTTTTCTGAGGGGTTCCTTTTGGCGCCGCAAAGGTAGGCATTTCCTATTAAAAAAATGTACATTTTACAGGAAAATATCCCCTGAATTAATTCTACAAGCTGTGAATTTCGTACCAAATCAGCCACCCTAAAGGATATCAGCCAATTGTTAATATTTTATTTTTTTTGAAATTATCCCCCTTTTTTCAAATTTCTACTATCTTAAGAAGGTAAAAACGACATTATTATGCTAAAAGTAGGAGACGAGTTCCGCCACAAGTTCAGTTACACACAAGACGATGTAGATACGTATGCACGCGTTAGCGGCGACGTAAACCCGCTGCACATTGATGCAGAAGCAGGCAAAGCCAGCATGTTTGGCCGCAACATTATACACGGCTTCCTCGGTGCCAGCGTATTCACAAAAATATTCGGTGCATTGTGGTATGCTGATGGCCATGTTTATATGAGCCAGAGCATGAAGTGGATGAAACCGATGTTTGTAGATACTGAATACGAAGCAGTGATTACAGTAAAAGAAATCTTTGCAGACAAAAACCGTATCCTGTACGACTGCGCGGTATATGAAGTAAGCACAGGCGATAAAACAATTGCAGGCGAAGCATTGCTCCTGAATAAGAAGCAGTATGTGTGGTAGTCTTTCAGAAAATACTATCAACTAAAAACGCCCTGCAATTGCAGGGCGTTTTCATATCATACAAGTCCCCTACAGGGGATTTAGGGGTTTTATTTAATCTCACCCACCATATCCTCAGGACGTACCCATTCGTCAAATTGTTCAGACGTTACATAGCCCAGATCTATAGCTGTTTGTTTCAGCGTTTTACCTTGTTTGTGTGCAGTCTGTGCTATTTCTGCAGCTTTGTAGTAGCCAATCTTTGTGTTAAGCGATGTTACCAGCATCAGTGAGTTGTGCAGGTTAGCATCTATGTTTGCCTGTATTGGTTCAATACCTTCCGCACACTTGTCGTTGAACGATACACAACCGTCACCTATCAGGCGTGCACTATGCAGGAAGTTGAATATCATAACAGGCTTGAACACGTTCAGTTCAAAATGACCGTTAGAACCACCAACAGTAATTGCAACGTCATTGCCCATTACCTGTGCAGCGATCATTGTCAATGCCTCGCACTGTGTAGGGTTCACTTTACCCGGCATGATAGATGAGCCCGGTTCGTTATCAGGGATGAAGATTTCGCCGATACCGCAACGTGGGCCGGAGCTCAGCATACGGATATCGTTCGCAATTTTCATCAGGCTAACGGCAACTGTTTTCAGTGCACCATGCGCTTCTACGATAGCATCGTGCGCAGCCAGACTTTCAAATTTATTTTCAGCAGTAACGAAAGGCAGGCCTGTCAGTTTAGCAATATTACCCGCTACATGCTCAGCATATCCTTTCGGTGTGTTGATACCTGTACCCACTGCTGTACCGCCAAGCGCCAGTTCGCTAAGGTGAGCAAGTGTATTATTGATAGCACGCAGACCATGGTCCAGTTGAGATACATAACCGCTTATTTCCTGTCCCAGTGTCAGCGGTGTTGCATCCATAAAGTGCGTACGACCAATCTTTACGATGTGCATGAATTCTTTCGCTTTCCTGTCCAGCGTATCGCGCAGCTTTTTGATGCCTGGTATTGTTACATCTACCAGCATCTTGTATGCAGCAATGTGCATTGCCGTAGGGAATGTATCGTTTGATGATTGTGATTTATTTACATCATCGTTCGGGTGAACGAATTTGTCTTTATCAGTCAGTTGACCACCGTTGATAACATGTGCACGGTAAGCCACTACTTCATTCACGTTCATGTTCGACTGTGTACCCGAACCTGTTTGCCATACAACAAGCGGAAACTCATTGTCCAGTTTACCTTCCAGTATTTCATCGCAAACCTGTCCTATCAGTGCAGATTTTTCTGCAGGCAGTACACCCAGGTCTGTATTGGTAAGTGCTGCAGCTTTTTTCAGGTAGGCAAATGCACGGATGATTTCCTTCGGCATCTTGTTGATGTCCTGTGCAATCTTGAAGTTGTCGATAGAACGCTGTGTTTGCGCGCCGAAATAAGCATTAACAGGTACTTTAACCTCACCCATCGTGTCTTTCTCAATACGGTATTCCATTATCTGAGATATTTATAAGAAGTATGAAAATAATTTGCGGTGCAAAGGTATTAAATGAAGCGTTATGTGAAAGTGCATATTATTTATTTTAATTTTGCACTTGTGAAGCAAGGTATTATCATCATTACACTGGCTGTTGCCGTGTTACTAGGTTTCTCTTTCGGCAAGACACCGCAGAAGATTACCAAAGAACGCCTGGGCGAAATGCTGTTTTTCGACCCTATCTTGTCTGAAGACAGCAGCATCAGTTGTGCTTCCTGCCACAAACCGGCTTTTGCATTTGCAGATACATCTGCTTTCAGCAAGGGTGTTCACGGCCGCCTCGGTAATCGTAACACACCAAGTGCCATGAATGTCAGTGCCCGCGATTTCCTGTTCTGGGACGGCCGTGCTGCATCATTAGAACAACAGGCACTTGGGCCCATTGAAAATCCGGCAGAGATGAACCTGAAACTGTCCGAAGCCATCAAACGCCTGAATCGCAGTAAGAAATACCGCAACCTATTCTATACAGTATATAAGACTGCTCCTACAACCAAAACTTTAGCCTCGGCCATAGCAGCCTACGAGCGTACACTGGAAACATCTGCCACACCCAACGACCGCTGGATGAATGACGAGCCCAATGGCATGACTGACCAGCAGGTTCGCGGACGTGATATATTTCGTGTAAAAGCCAAGTGTTTTGAATGTCACTTCTCGCCCGATTTTACAGGCGATGAGTTCCGCAGCATTGGTTTGTTTAATGGTACTACGCACAACGATTCGGGCAGGTATAGTGTCACCAAAAACCCTGCAGACATTGGCAAGATGAAAGTACCTAGCTTACGCAATGTAGCCATGACTGCACCTTACATGCACGATGGCAGCTTCAAAACCCTGCGCGAGGTGATTGATTACTATGATAACCCACACGCAAAAATGCCCGATGGCATCAATAGAGATTCAGTACTGGCAAAACCGCTGGGACTCACAGAACAAGATAAGCAAGACTTAGAAGCCTTCTTGTTGGCACTTACAGACGACAGATTTGCCAAGAAGAAATAACCCGGATTATTCTTTATTCTACTGTTCGCGTTTTATATTGGACCTCAATAAATACCAATATGAAACCTTTAGTATTATCTATCCTAAGCCTTGCCCTGCTAACCGGCAGCGGAGCCAAGGCACAACCAACCGATGTCAAATACAGCAATTCATTTGATGAACCAGAAAATGGCTGGAATAAAGTAATGCAGCTCTCCAACGGCAATACTTTTCTTTTCAATTTCAGTAAGGAGGGGATTGAAGTAACTGTTTACAACCAGAACCGTGCATTTGCCAGCAAAAAAGTACTGCAGAGCAAACTATGGGAGCCTCGCAAAATGAAAGCTTCCGTTATCGAAGGTTTGTTTGAAATAGACGGTAAACCAGTCATCTTCCTACAGCAATTATTAGACCGTACGCCTACTCTCTTCCGTATTATTCTGGATCCTAATACGGGCGCTATGCTGAAGGAAGAAAACATCAACGAACTACAGCGTTATGCTGCAGGCGCAGCCTACGCCATGGCTTTCGGCAAGGTTGAAGAAGCCGATTTTCGTGTAGAAAAAGACCCACAATCTGATTGCTATGCCATTGTAAACTTTAACTCTTTTGCAGAAGAAAGCAGTAACAGAATAGAAATTGTTCATTACAACGGCAGCCACAAAGAAATAAATAGAGCCAACTATCCATCTCAGGGTTTTAAATATATCAACCTCATTGGCCTTACTGTACACAGCGACAAACATATTATTGCATGTACATACGGGTTCAATACAGCTGCATCGGGCGGCAAAGACTCACGTGTTATTGTTTCAAAACTGAATGCAGGTGATACTACTTTCCAGAATAAACAACTGGGAAACACAGACGACTTTAAAAACACGGAAGCTGTAATGCAATACAACCCGGGCACAGGGTTGATACAGCTTTTGACCCTTACCTTAGGCAAAACAAAAGGGCGTGGTTTTAGCCCGGCTACCACTACTTATTACGGTACTTTGTTTACAACAATAGACCCTGAAACGCTGTTCATCATTAATTCAAAACCATGTGGATCTGCCTACGCAGATGCTACAGCAAAATCTGCTTATGGTTTTTCAAAGGGCTTCCATGGCATGCCGCAAAACATGGTCATCAACCCCGATAACAGTACTACTGTACTAAGCGAAGAAATGACACTCGATATGCTTGTCAGTTCACAAGGTGCAGTATCATACCGCACACACCTCAACAACATCGGTATTGCCGACTACGATGCTAAAGGGAATGAAGTAAGCGGTACAATGGTACCAAAGGAGCAAATGGCAAATGGCAAGATTGACCCTTTGTATATCTATAACAAATCAAAAGGCTTTTGGTCTTTCCGTGGTGCGCAAATGTTTGGCTATACAATGGGGGCAATTCACAACAATGCATTCCTTTCTTACGACTATGTTACAACACCCGATGGACGTTATGTAATCTTCAACGATTATCCTGAAAACATAGAAAGAAAAGCAGAACAGAAATACAATAAACTAAAACAGGTGGTGGCAATCAGCGAATCGAATACGATGTGCTACAAACTGAATAATGGCAAAGCGGAAGAGTTTTATCTTTTTGGTGCACCCAAAGATGATGACTATTCTAAATTCTGCTATGTAGAATCTTCTCACTACAATCCTAAAACCAAAACATATGCCACCTTAATGGTAGACCGTGATGGCAGAAAGAAAGTAGCTAAAGTGGCTTGGGTACAATTCAAATAAACTAACTGATCATTAAAATAAAAGAGCCGCATAGTGCGGCTCTTTTATTTTAATGACTGGATACAAACTTCAAACCTATAATTGATGCTATCAATGTAAAAATGAAAAATAGCCGCCAGAAACTTGCTGGTTCTTTAAAGAATACAATACCAACAATTACTGTACCTACCGCACCAATACCTGTCCACACGGCATAGGCAGTACCCATTGGCAATGATTGCGTAGCCTTGTACAGCAAATACATACTCATAGACAACGATACAAAGAACCCGACAATCCACCACGTAGCAGTAGTACCTGTAGCTTCTTTTGCTTTGCTTAGGCAAAATGTAAACCCTACTTCAAACAAACCCGCAATTATCAATATCAGCCAATTCATATCGATTAGTTTTTCAAAATCAAAGTTGACGCTTTATTCCGCAAGCAACAAATCCAAAAACCAGAACCCTGTATTCCATTTATCTGCATCGTTTTGTGCAGGGGTATAATTTTTATATACTACCTCTCCCTGTTTTACGGCTATCTGCCCGCTGAAATAGGGCGCATTATATACATAAGTATGAAACTCGCCGTTCTCACCACAAGGGTCTACACCTGCTGGCAGGTCGTTCAGAAAACTACTGTCAATTGTTCTTCCCAAAAACTCTTTTCCTAAAAACCTCTCATTCACACATATCACCATTGCCTGTATACCTGTTTGTTCCAGCACAGCAATCATCTTGCGTGTATCCTGTTTCCATAGCGGGAATACTGCATCAAACCCTACAGTAGCCAGTTGCTGCTCTCTGTATTGTTTCAGGTCTTCTAAGAATATATCGCCAAATGCTGTAGTGCTGATGCCCTCCTGTTTCAGTTCTGTCAGCGCTTGCTGCATAGCATTTTTATAAGTACTGTCATCAGGCGCTGCGGGCAGGTATATCTTTCTGCTCTTCACACCCATTGCCTGCGCCTGTGCATCCAGCAATTGCTCACGTACACCATGCATCACTATCCTGTCATGTTCATTGTTTATTGTCGTCAACAGGCAGTCTACATGATAGATGCCTCCCTGCTGCAATACATGGTAGGCAAGTGCGGCATCTTTACCGCTGCTCCAGTTCAGCACTGTTTTTATCTTATCCATTTATGCGCAAATGAACGTATTTTACACACAAGAAAAAACACATAATGCCATACGCAGTTATTACAGGTGCTACACAAGGTATTGGCAAAGCCATTGCCGATAAGTTTTTGTATCAGGGTTTTGATATTGCCATCTGCGCACGCAGCAGTGCCGATTTAGATAAAGTAAAAAATGAGTGGGCAGCAAAATACCCAAGCAGAAAAGTATTAGCGGTAGCGGCAGACCTTTCAGACAAAGATGCCTGCTTCGATTTTGCAGCTCAGGTATTGAACGATACTACATCGATAGATGCATTGATAAACAATGCAGGTACCTACTTCCCCGGCTCGCTGGCAGACGAACCTGATGGACAACTGGAACAACTAATGAACTTGAATCTGTACAGCGCATACTACATTACCCGCAAACTGCTACCCACATTCAAACAACAAAACAGCGGGCATATATTTAATATGTGCTCTGTCGCCAGCCTGAAGGCATACCCAAATGGTGGTGCTTACAGCATTACCAAATACGCGCTTATGGGTTTTTCAGACAATCTGCGCGAGGAACTGATGCAAACAAACATTAAAGTAACTGCTATATCTCCGGGTGCGGTTTACAGCCGTTCGTGGCAAGGTAGTGGTGTACCCGAAAGCCGCATCATGCAGGCATCAGACGTGGCCGATATGGTATGGGCTGCCTACAACCTATCTCCCCAAGCATGCGTAGAGCACATCACCCTGCGCCCGCAACTCGGTGATTTATAACGCTTTTTTAACAGTGCTTTCACAGTTTCTTATAACCACAGAGGGGGCCTAACCTATATTTTTGTATCAACCCCAAATGACACGCATTAGTAATATGTGGCGATATTGTATTGTTAGCCTGCTGGCACTGGCAGGGTGCGATATGGCATTTGCGCAAAATATAGTTTTCGTAGCGCAGGCCGCTTCAGAGAAAATTGGTACGCAAGACCAGGTGGAATTGCAGTACACTATACAAAATGCAGGCGATATTCAAAGCCTGATGCCACCGCCTACACTTACAAAAGACTTTATCGTAACACAGGGGCCCTACTCTTCTACCTTCTCCAATACATCTATTGTAAATGGTAAAGTAACAAGCAGCCAAGGTATCAATGTTACCTATGTAATACAACCACGCAAGCCCGGCAACTATACACTAGGGCCTGCTACCGCAAAAGATGCTGCAGGGCATACTTATCAATCTAACAGTGTAACCATACAAGCAGTGAATGGCTCTGTTGCGCAAAGGCAGCAACAAAGACAAGATCCGTTTGGCGATGATTGGGACGATCCGTTTGCTGCCATGCACCGCCGCAGGCAACAGCAAATGCAGGCACTTCGTCAACAGCAATCACAACAGCAACCTGTTGAAGAAGCAAAGGTAAATCTGGATAAAGACCTCTTTATACGCGTAACGGTAGATAAAGAAAAAGTACACGTGGGCGAGCAGATAACCGCCAGCTACAAGCTGTATTCGCGCATCCCGATGAACTGTTCTATTTCTAAACTACCATCGCTCAATGGTTTCTGGACACAGGATTTCGAAATGCCGAAGGGCAATATGAAACCAACAGAAGAAATAATAGACGGCAAAAAATATCAGGTATTCACGCTCAAAAAATCGGCACTTTTTCCGCAACAGGCTGGTACACTTGAACTCGACCCTGCCGAGGCAGAAGGTATTGCACGCATCATACAGCAAACAAAGCAACGCAATCCGTTTGGTGGTATGTTCGATGACCCGTTCTTTCAAAATGCATTTGGTAGCCTGATGATGAACGACCCGTTCTTTAATGACGATTTCTTTGGTGGCATGGCTTATCAGGATGTGAAAGTACACTTGAAAAGCAAACCTGTAAAAATAACCGTTACTCCACTTCCTGAAGAAGGTAAACCAGCAGACTACACAGGTGCAGTAGGCAATTTCACCATCAAAAGCGAGCTTGATAAAACAAGCCTGACTACGGATGATGTTGCCAATCTGAAACTGACTATAACAGGCACCGGCAACCTGAAACTAATAGAAGCTCCGAAGCTGAATCTGCCAAACGGCATCACTTCGCTCGACCCTATAATTGTTGACACCATCACCGGACGCACTACAACTATCAGCGGTTCTAAAATCATTACATATTCCATAACTCCCAATACTGCTGGAGATTACACCATACCACCTGTTGCATTTACATTCTATAATGCACAAACGGGCAAATACGTAACGCTGAATACCGAATCGTACAAGCTGAATGTGAAACAAGGCAAAGGCGGCGGCGGCAATGCACGCATGCCTATTACAGATATTCATGACATCAATACACAACCGCTGAAAGATATTAGCTTCAACAGTAAGCCATTACTATTCAGCGTTGGTTACTGGTCTTTATATGCAGCTCCGTTGATGGCGTTTATAGGTATTGCCTTCTGGCGCCGCAGAGAAGATGAGCTTTCTAAAGACAGCGTATTGCTTCGCAACAAACGCGCAAACAAAGTGGCACTGAAGCGTTTGGCTACTGCTCAAAAGCATCTTGCACAAAAACAGGAAAAAGCTTTCTATGAAGAAATATCAAAAGCTGTATGGCTGTACCTGAGCGATAAGCTGAACATACCACTCTCTGCCCTATCGCACGAAATGGCAAACGAGGCTATGACGCGCAAACAAGTACCAACAGACCTCATGGCACGCACGCAACGCATCGTTACAGACTGCGAAACGGCCCTCTATGCAGGCTACAGCGGTACGCAGCAAATGAACAATACCTACAACGAAGCAATAGATATTATCAGTAAATTGGAAGATTGTTTTAAGAAATGAGAGTTATAGCACTTTGGGTTTGTTTACTGCTGTCGTCTGTGGCTATGCATGCCACAGATAACTATGGTGCATACTGGCAAAAAGCCAATGCTGCCTACAAGCAAAAAAACTACGACAGCGCCGCTCATTACTACGAGCAGATAGCATCTGCAAAACCTGCCGACTACGAGGTCTATTACAACCTTGGCAATACCTACTATAAACTAAACGACATCGGCAAGGCAGTACTCAATTATCAACGTGGCCTGCAACTCAATCCCTCAGATAAAAACCTGCAGGACAATCTTCTGCTTACACAAAGCCGCATTGCGGGACGTATTGTAGAGATACAAGATATCTTCTTTGTTCGATGGTGGAAGTCTGTAACAGCAGCATCTGCAGCCAATACATGGGCTACTGTTACGCTCATACTGTTTTTACTGCTGATAGGTTATGCCATACTCAATAGGCTGGGTAAAGCACCATTCCCACTCCCCTTTCAGGCAAAAGCAGGCGGATGGGTATTGCTTACACTATTTATAGTCATATCTTTTGTTGCTGCCATGCGCAAAGCCGATAGCCATATAGCTGTTGTTATGAACAATACCAATATGCTTGATAAACCGGGCACAGGCAAGTCGCAAAACATACCCGAAGGCACAACAATACACCTCACAGGCAATGATGTCAAAGGCAACTGGCACGAAGTAACACTGCCGGATGGCAAAACGGGCTGGATGCTAAAAACAGACTTTGTTGAAATCTGATACTAAAAACGAGCTTTTTTTCGTTGGTTTGCACTATGGCTTACTTAGTTAAAACGCCATGGTGGCTTAGCAGACTTTTTTACTGTGATCTTAACTGGAAGATGCAACAGGATGCAAAGCCATCTGTATACCTCACCTTCGACGACGGTCCGCATCCTACCATCACTCCTTTTGTGCTCGACAAGTTGAAAGCCCACAACGCAAAAGCTACTTTCTTCTGCATTGGCAAAAACGTTGCGCAGCACACAGATGTATATAAACGCACCATTGCCGAAGGGCACACAGTTGGCAACCATACACACAACCACCTCAATGGTTGGTTTACCAAAACAGAAGCCTATATTGAAAACGTAGAACAGGCTGCAAAGCTCATCAACAGCCGCTTGTTCCGCCCGCCGTACGGACGCATCAAGCGCAGCCAGGCAAACAGGCTGATGCGCAAAAAGCCGTCTTACAAAATCTATATGTGGGATGTACTGAGCGGTGATTTTGACATTGCACTGGCGCCTGAGAAATGTCTTGCCAATGTGCTGGAAAATATTGAGCCTGGCTCAATTGTTGTTTTTCACGATAGCGAAAAAGCATGGGACAGGATGAGCTACGCACTACCGCGTGTGCTGGAACATTGCACACAACAAGGCTGGGATATTAAAGCCCTGCCACAACACTAACAGAGAGAATCATGTATATAGACACACATACGCATCTTTACGAAGAGCAGCTGAACCTTGACGAAACGGAAATGATAGAACGTGCCTTAGATGCGGGCGTCAATAAAATGTATATGCCCAATTGCGATAGCAGCACTTTAGAATCTATGATGCGTATTGCAAAGACATGGCCTGCCAATTGCTTCCCCATGATGGGGCTGCACCCATGCTATGTAAAAGATAATTACAAAGACGAACTGGCTGTAGTGGCAGATTGGCTGGCAAAAGATAAATTTTATGCAGTGGGCGAAATAGGGCTCGATTACTATTGGGACCTCACACACACTGCACAACAAAAAGAAGCATTTGCCTACCAGATAGACCTTGCACTGCAATACAACCTACCGATTGTGATACACAGCCGCGAGTCTACACAAGACTGTATAGACATCGTACGCAGTAAACAAAACGGCAAGCTGAATGGCATCTTCCACTGCTTCGGCGGCACCATTGAAGAGGCCAAACAAATCATCGACCTTGGTTTCTATATGGGTATTGGCGGCGTAGTGACATTTAAGAAAAGCAACCTGCCAGATATCATAAAAGAAGTAAGCCTCAGCAATATAGTGCTTGAAACAGATGCTCCCTACCTGGCGCCTGTGCCATATCGTGGCAAGCGCAATGAAAGCGCCTACATACCGCTGATAGCAGAAAAGATAGGCGATACCATGCAAATGAGCCGTGAAGAAGTAGGCCTTATCACTACTGCCAACGCAGAAAAAATATTCGGTATCTGATTTTTAATTAGATTTGCAGCCCTTACGGAGAGATGCTCGAGTGGTTTAAGAGGCACGCCTGGAAAGTGTGTGTACCTGTCAAAGGGTACCGAGGGTTCGAATCCCTCTTTCTCCGCAGATAGGGACAAACTCGCAAAAGCATCAGTTTGTCCCATTTTCTTTTTCGCTGGCTCTCCCTTCAGGCTTGCAATTAATGCAAAAACAATATTCACTTTTTCTGTTCGAAATTTGCTCTTTTGCCTGTCATATATAATTCCTTCAGGAAATACTAATTTTTGCAGTTTTTCCTTTTTTGCTGATATCGCTACATGTCCACATGGTAGCCAATTCTGAGGACAACCGTATTGCTTTACCAATTGCTTCTTCAGGGTTCGAAATTCCACTTCCCAATTGGCTTAGTTTCTTAGTAATTTCTGAGCGTTCATTGGCGTATTTGGGATAGAACTTATCAAAGGTTTCTTTGGTCATTTCTTTGTTCACATAGTAGCTCTCTTCAATATTTTCAATCTTCGCTTCAATGACTGCAAGTTGCTTTTTATATGCTGCTTCCAGCTCGTAAGACGCTGCATTAATATCTCTCCAGACTTGTTCCATTTTTGTCCGAAGTGGCGCTATGAATTCTTCTTTGATACTATATTGGTTTAATAAGGCAAGAAACTTATCATGGAAGTCTTTTACACTCCTATTGCATTTACAGCCCTTGGTTCGGCATTTATAATACCATAAGCCTTTTGCTTTGACTATATAACCAGCAAAGGGTTGATTGCATTCTGAGCACCTGGCAAACACTTTCAATGGTACTTCTGCCATTTCCTTTTTGTGTGGCACGCCATAATTGCCGGATTTAGCATGTATCTCGTTAATACTTAAAAAGAGTTCTTGAGAGACGAGTTTTTTATGCTTACCTTCTATAACTCTGCCTTCCAGCATTCCGTGTGATAGTAAGCCACAATAGAAGGGGTTTTTGAAGATTTTAGTAAGTTGTTGCTTATACATAGGGACACCAATGGCTTTCAACCTCCCTATGATTGCTTCATTTTTCATTCCTTCATACTTCCAAATGAACGCTTTTCTTAGCTTTTTGCCTACAGCATTTACTACAATCTTACGTTCACCATTACTTTTGACAATATCATAGCCCATTGGCACTCTGGCAGCCCATACGCCTTGTGCTGACGTATCTGTTGGTTGGGTTACCGCATAAACTTCTACACCATATTTTTCCCTTAATTCTTGTGCAAGCTTAATAGCCCCACCACCTGTTCGGCTGAAGCGGTCTAATGTGTAGACAAGGATATGTGTAATTTTGCCTTTGTTCTTTTTGATATATTCCAGCATTCGCTGGAATTCTTTACGGCCATCGGTCTTCGCACTTTCATAAGTACCTCCAAAATATTGGGTAATAGCTATATTGTTTCTTGCGGCGTTGTCTTGTATAGCTTTTAGCTGGAAATCCAGTGACAGTTTTTTATCTGCCTGTTCTTTACTGGATACTCTGGTATAGGCTACTGCCGTCTTAATCTGATTTTGATTCGCGTTAATATTGTTAGTCTTCCCAAATCTGGCAAAGGAGGATATATTGGTCATATTGTTTTATCTTTTACTTTCACACCTTGTAAAGATACAAAATATTGATAATCAATTATTTATGAGCTTATTATTTCTAACAACAATATTGCGAGTCTTTCTAAACTATGGATAATTAGAATCGCTTCTTCGTCTGTATAATTTTTACACTCTTCATATTGCCTTAACCAATCAGTTGAACTGACATCATGTGTCTGCTTCTTATTCATATAATAATGGGTAAAAAATAACCAATCAGCATATTGCATGATTGGTCATTGTAAGTGCTTCTTAGAGTTAGGTGGATAATATTCGCTATTAATCTATTGTTGTCAGTCCTTCTCTAAAGTCTTCTACATAATCTTCTATATCATGCATAAAACTTCGAGTTTCTCTTTCATAATTGATTTCGAGTGTGATGGTATTATCCATTGCATTTCCCGCAATTACCTCATGCCTTAAATTATGTTGTTGCATCATCTCTGCTATGGTTCCCAATATTGGTAATGGTATATCTATGTTCTTTTGCATTATTTTGTTTTTAACTATGAATGTTTCATTGATAATTTCTGTCGGTAGTAGCATATTGTAATCAAGGTTCTCCAATCAATTCTACTATCATTTCAACCTCAGCTCTTCGAAAAAGCCGTTTTCTGGAAATACCTTCTAAAAAAACCTGATGGGATGTATGAATATTAAGCCAACGTCTGAGATTTTGAGTGGCTGATTTAGGGCTACTGTCAGGGAAGTACAATTGTGCTAACTCTTTCCTTGAGTAAGAGCGTAATTCAAATTCTGAATAATTGTTTGTGGTTGGTCGAGTTTGTCCTTGCATGTTGTTTGTCTATTTACCTGCTCTTATGAGCTATTAGGGTTAATTGTGTTTACAATGACAAACATACCAAGTTGTTACAAGTACATGATGCTCTTTGAAGACGTTTGAAGCTCTTTGATGACGTTCTCCTGTTTTTCACATCCTGTCACGTCCTAATTTTAGTATTCTCAAATATCAGTTACCAATTCAGGCGGTTTAGTTCGGTTTTCATACAGAAAAATCAGTGAATCTTACGCATACATTAAATCTTTGTTACGCATTCATTACATCATTTGCACTTCAGCTGATTATTTACTCAAAAATTCCATATATGCATCCTCTATTATCAGAGAAACAAAGTTCACTATCCTACTATCCTTGCTAATAATGCAATCTGTTGCCTTTGTTGTGATGTTAATCAGGGTATTATAAAATGAAATACTATTTTTGTAATTGTAAAAAAAACACTTGAAGCATCATGCTTTAAGTCTCGTTCTGAAAAACTGGTAATTTATTGGGACACGAGACAAAGCTGGGATGCTCACGTTAAAGGCGTGGGCACTCACTTATCGTGTCCCGGCATACCAGTGCCTTCAGAGCGGTAGGTAGAGACCTGCGCCTCATTTTGTGTCAGGTCAACTTTGACCATTGCCATGAGACACAATACATACGAGGGACTTCATCACAATGCGAATGAACTTTCTGCATTCTTATTTACAGTTGACACGTTTATCCTATCATTAAAAGATGGCAGTATTGTTCAGTTCAAACCAGATAATACCGAATCATTTAGAAATTGGCTTGTATCTAATAAGGTTAGAGACTGTAGTAAAGATGACGGCATACCACCTGCAATAAAAATAAATTCTGAGGCACAAAAACCAAACTCCCGAACTTATTGTCAATAAGCAAACTATACAATTATGTAAAACAAGTATATACTAAGACGAGAAATAATTAACGTCTTGATTTATTGGGAAACAACGTTGAAATGATAGGCTTTGAATCAAGTTATAGACAAGGCTACTGATATGCCATCTAAACTTCGTTAGAAGTGAATGTATTCTATTTCCAGAATAGTAATCAATACCCTACACAATATGCATGGGTATAGAAGCGTAACTCATGAATAAATGTATGTATTTAACACATAAGGTAATAGAAAAACCAATCTAATACATATCGAGAATAAGAATAAATAGATAAGCTCTCTTCAATAAACTAGAGACCCGAGTAAGATATAGTTCAACTTATTTGCAAGTAAGCTTTTTATAATTCCTACAAGCATCAAATAGGCAAAACACCTCCAATCACTGCATTAATTGCCCCATAAACAATGCTTAAAACAGCATTTATCGCATTTTGAGCAGTTACCAAACCAATACCTTGTATTGTTAATAATACATTCTTGAGAGAAAGCTCCTGCATTTTTAACCTCATACCTCATTCATCATCATCAATACTACCTGACAACTTTAGCTTTGCCAGTAACTCAGCACTTTCTGTGAACTTTTTGAATTCATGTTCTGCATATGGCTTGAATTGTTTCCAGGATTTGCCTAATATGCTTTTGACTGCTATTGCACAGTCCTTCAACACCTGTTGTATATCTAAATCTGCCATAGTAATTATTTTGATTTCCCTTTAGTTTTTAAAGCCATTTGTAATTCAGTGATTGCATTCAATGAACTGTTTACAGCATTCTGTATATCTTTCTTATCATCACCTGAGTTGTCTTTCAACCCACGTTCATGGAGTTTTTGAAATTGATGTAATAATTGAGAAAGGTTCTCAACCTGCTGTTGAACTATTGTAGCCTTCTTGCCGAGATATTTACTTCTGTCCTGTAACATCAATATATCGACCTCCATTTCATCATAATAATCTTTGAAATTGTCGATACGCTGATTATCAGGATCAGTATCATGTAACGTTCTTACTAATCTGAAATAGTGTCCATTAAAATCCCTTTTCATTTTCATAGTTGTCTCATCAATATAGCTGTCATAACCTGTTATTAAGGTGACTTTACAGGAAACCATTAATATTGACAGTAGTAAGACTGTCAGAGTACTATAGATACTTTTAGTATGCATCTTCATGAAAATATTATTTAGTTGGTTTTATAATAAAAGCCTTTGGGATATCCCCCTTGTTCATTCAGATCGAGTTCTAGTTCAACAATTTCGTTATTATTATATACTAATGCCCCGACAGTGAATGCTTCGTATGCTGTTAATGATGGTAATACTGCTTTACCTCCATTCATACCTGTTATCACAATCTCTTTAGGGAATGAATTATGTATCAGAAATGCTACCGGCCCCTTGTCACCACTGTCTTCAGAAACAACGGAGATGGATACACTAAACAAACCCATTCCCAAAGTATTGACTGTGGCAGTTAGTCGTAAGCCATTGTTAGCTGACTTACCACCCCATCGTTTTTTCTGTAAATCGTCCTTTACTATAATATCTCTCTTGTCATATAATGCTTTAATGCGTTCATAATACCATTGATAGTCTTCAGTACTTTCTTCAGCTGTTGTAATAGCGGAAATATTATTCTTGAATGCCAATTTCTTGATCTTTTTCTGCTGTTCCTTTGTATCAGCGAGTATAAGTACAAGCTTTATCCTAGTCCACAAATAACCACATACCAATCCGCAAGAGGTATAAAACACTATTGTTCCATAACCCATAATATATGCAGGTTGCGATTCAATACAAATAAAGCTTTCCCCCAGATTTTTTGCTGCAAGGTCTACATAGCGGACAATTCTGGTTAATTCTACCAGTGAAATACCGACAATTATTTTAGTTAACCAATCACTGATATCTTCCAGATTGGTATTATCATTATAATATGTATCGTCTTGTCGCGTTGAATCCTTACTGTCTTTATTTTTACTCAATGCCACTTGCCTTGGAATACCAAACAAGAATCCCACAATCATACCTCCTAACAGAAAGGCGTGGGATGAAAGCACAAATGACAACAAGACATCATGCCATCGATCGCAATAACGTAATAGTAGAAGTGTTACAATACTATCAATGATTATTACTAATGCAACAAGAAATCCAACCACGCTTGTATACGAGCCGGATGTAGGTGTTTGTCTGTTATTATCGCCTGCGTTATATAATCTTGTCATTGTTGAAAAGAAACGGTATATGTTCCTGAAAATATTACTCATGTGGGTTAATACGGTTTTGTCTGTTTTATATATTCTTCAATTACCTATCTGCCTGCCTGTGCTAGAATATTCATCTATCGCTGTTGTTTTCTTATTTATACGTTTGTATATTAGAATTGAGATAGCGTAATACGTTCTCATCTGCCAGTTTTAAGAATAATGAGCTTCCTAGTTCTTTGACTGCATTTTGGTAGATGATATTATCATCTCCTTGCAATTCCTGAACAGTCATAAAGAAATCCGTACCAAACATTATCCTGTCCTGAACATGCTTTGGCATTTTGTTATACTCCTGAATGAACCATTGATAAAAGCCATCATAAGAAAGTGTGTAAGAAATATCCATGTAGATATTCGGATAAGTCAGCATCATATTCATGATGTACTGATACCATGATAAACCAACACCGTTCTGTGTTGAGGAACGGAAGTTTACGTCTCCGTCAATTCCCATATGTGCAAAACAGAGTTTCAGGTTTGGAAATTCATGAAACACTTCTTCATAATGCTCGGGCGAAACCATTGCATCACAATAGTCACC
>APMI01000322.1_pt1 | contig 98335 bp, 93 predicted proteins | sample 667938 | NCBI WGS metagenome assembly APMI01 (sample SAMN01084076, study PRJNA167559) | wastewater metagenome | biome: Wastewater | place: Denmark: Ejby Moelle, Odense | collected 2011-11-28 | reverse complement strand
CCCTGTTTGCCAGTCTGATTTTTGCGGCGCTGCTGGCTTGGTATTTTGCCCGCCCCATCCGCACGCTGCGGCGCGCCTTGGCGGCGGTGACGGCGGGTGATCTGGCGGTGCGCGTGGGGGGAGAGATTGGGCGGCGCGACGAATTGGCCGATCTGGGATGCGAATTCGACCGCATGGCGGCACAACTGCAAAGGCTGATGGAGGGCCAACGGCGCTTGCTGCACGATGTGTCGCACGAACTGCGTTCGCCACTGGCACGGCTGCATGCTGCCGTAGGCCTGCTGCGGCAACGGCCGGATTCGCTCGAGGAAATCGCCGATCGCATCGAGCGAGAAGGGGGGCGGATGGACGCCCTGGTGGGCGAGTTGCTGACGCTTTCCCGTTTGGATGGCACGGGCTCAGTCAACGAGCGCATCGAGATACCGCTGGCCGACATGCTCGCCGAAATTGTCGATGACGCCCGTTTTGAGGCGTCGGAGCGGGAAATCGCCCTGGCGACAGTTGACGTGAATGTGCCGGGATCGCCCGATCTGCTGCGCCGGGCCATCGAGAACATTCTCCGCAATGCACTGGCCCATACGCCCGCAGGTTCGCCGATTCAGGTGAGGCTGGCGGCCGGGGAAGGAGGTTGGGCGGTCGTGCAGGTGGACGACGCCGGCCCGGGCGTGCCGCCCGAAGAACTGGCGGCAATTTTCGAGCCATTTCATCGCCTGACGCAGAGTGCCTCGACACCGGGCAATGGGCTTGGATTGGCCATTGCGCAGCGGGTAGTGACCTTGCATGGCGGCCAGATTGCGGCCAGCAATCGCGAGCCGACTGGCTTGCGTGTCGAAATTCGCCTGCCGGGAAGTGGGGCGTAATGGTTCGTTAGCCGGGTGAGCCGGTGACGCTGGTGCTCGTGCCGGTGACAACCCCGGCCTCGTCGAAGTGGACGTTGAAGAAGGTTTCGCGGTTGTTTTCCGATTGCGTCTTCCAGTCCCAGACCACTTCCTTTTTCAGCGGGAAGGGGATGATCTGGGCGGGCTTGCCGAGCAGGCGGCGGATGTCTTCCTGATGCATGCCCGGCTGCACCTTGGCGAAGTTGGCCGGCGTCAGTACCTGCCGGATTTCGCGCAAGACATTGTCGGGGCCGATGACCAGCATGTAGTTGTTCGTGCCTTCTGGCGTCCGCGCGTATTCCCAGATTCGGCTGCCGTCCTTTTCCTGCCATTCCATAGAAGGGGCGCCCATGCGGTCGCGCACTTCGTAGCCGGTCGATACGCCGGGTTTCAGTTCTTTCAGGTTGATGGCGTCGCAGGCCGGCAGCAGCGCGGCGAGCAAGCCGCCGGAAAGCGCAACGACAAGTTTCTTGAGCATGGCGACGACCCCTGGTGACAATGGGGTTACCATACGCCAAACGGATGAAAAAATACATTGCTGGGGCGGCTGCGGTGGGCCGGGGTAAAATGCGCGCCATGTCCGAACCGCGCTTTATCCATCTCCGCCTGCATTCCGAGTTTTCGGTCACAGACGGCATCGTCCGCGTCGGCGACGCCGTCAAGCGAGCCGCCGCCGACAGCATGCCGGCGCTGGCACTGACCGATCTCGGCAATTTGTTCGGGTTGGTCAAATTTTATTCCGGTGCCCGTGGCAAAGGCGTCAAGCCGATTGCCGGTGCCGATGTCTGGCTCGCGAATCCGGAATCGCCGGAAGATCCCTTCCGGTTGCTGTTGCTGGCGCGGAACAAGGCGGGTTACCTGCAATTGTGCGAGTTGCTGTCGCGCGCCTATCTGGTACCGGATCGCCGCGACAAGGCCGAGATTCGCCGCGAGTGGCTGCGCGAGATCGGTTGCGACGGGCTGATCGCCTTGTCCGGCGCTGCCGCCGGTGATGTCGGCGAGGCGCTCGAAGCCGGCAATCACAAGTTGGCGAAGGAACGGGCGCAAGGGTGGGCCCGGCTGTTTCCCGGTGCCTATTACCTGGAAGTGCAGCGTTACGGCCAACCGCATCAGGAGGCGCAAGTCCACGCGATGGCCGATCTGGCCGGCGAACTTGGTTTGCCGCTGGTAGCGACGCATCCGATCCAGTTTCTCGACCGCGACGACTTTCTCGCCCACGAAGCGCGCGTCTGTATCGCCGAAGGGTACGTGCTCGGCGATGCGCGGCGGCCGCGCCCCTACACCGAGGAGCAGTATTTCAAGAGCCACGCCGAAATGGCCGAACTGTTCGCCGATCTGCCCGAGGCGCTGGAAAACGCCGTTGAAATCGCCAAGCGCTGCAACATCGAGCTGACGCTGGGCAAGAATTTCCTGCCGGATTTCCCGACGCCGGAGGGCATGAGCATCAGCGATTTCCTGGTGCATGAGGCCGAGGTCGGGCTGGAAAAACGTCTGGAACAGCTTTATCCCGACCCGGCGGTGCGTGCCGAGCGGCGGCCGGAATACGACGCGCGGCTGGTGTTCGAGTGCAACACCATCGTTCAGATGGGGTTCCCTGGCTACTTCCTGATCGTGGCCGACTTCATCAACTGGGCCAAGAACAACGGCGTGCCGGTGGGGCCGGGGCGGGGTTCCGGTGCAGGTTCGCTGGTCGCCTACAGCCTCGGCATCACTGATCTCGATCCGCTTGCCTACGCCCTGCTGTTCGAGCGCTTCCTGAACCCGGAGCGGGTGTCGATGCCCGACTTCGACGTCGACTTCTGCCAGGACAACCGCTGGCGCGTCATCGAATACGTACGCGAACGTTATGGCGCGCAGGCGGTGAGCCAGATCGCGACCTTCGGCACGATGTCGTCCAAGGCGGTGATTCGCGATGTCGGGCGCGTGCTCGACCTGCCTTATTCGCTCTGCGACCGGCTCTCCAAGCTGATACCGGTGGTGCAGAACAAGCCGGTGTCGCTTTCCGAGGCGATGGAAACCGAACCGGCGATCAAGGAGATGATGCGCGACGAACAGGACGGCGAATCGATCCGCGAACTGTTCGATCTGGCGCAGAAGCTGGAAGACCTGACCCGCAACGTCGGCATGCATGCCGGCGGCGTGCTGATCGCGCCGGGCCGCATCACGGATTTCTGCCCGATTTACCAGGCCACCGGCAGCGACGCCTCGCCGGTGTCGCAGTTCGACAAGGACGATGTCGAAAAAGCCGGCCTGGTGAAATTCGACTTTTTGGGCCTGCGCAACCTGACCATCATCCAGCTCGCGCTGGAATACGTCGAGCGCCTGACGGGTGAGAAACTCGACCTGATGAGTCTGGGTTTCAACGACCCTGCCGCCTACCAGATTTTGAAGGATGCCAACACGACGGCGATCTTCCAGGTGGAATCGGAGGGCATGAAGAAGCTGCTGAAAAAGCTCTCGCCCGATCGCTTTGAAGACATCATCGCCGTGCTGGCGCTCTATCGCCCGGGGCCCTTGGGTTCGGGCATGGTGGACGACTTCATCCTGCGCAAGAAGGGCCAGCAGAAGATCGACTATTTCCACCCCGACCTGACCGCGTGTCTGTCGCCGACCTATGGCGTCATCGTGTATCAGGAACAGGTGATGCAGATTTCGCAGATCATCGGCGGCTATACGCTGGGCGGCGCCGACATGCTGCGTCGGGCGATGGGCAAGAAGAAGCCCGAGGAAATGGCCAAGCACCGCGAGACCATCGCCGAGGGTGCAGCGAAACAGGGCTACGACCCGAAACTGGCCGAGCAGTTGTTCGACCTGATGACCAAGTTTGCGGAATACGGCTTCAACAAGTCGCACACTGCCGCCTACGCCGTCGTCACCTATCACACCGCCTGGCTCAAGGCGCACCATTGCGCGGCCTTCATGGCGGCGACGCTGTCGTCGGACATGGACAACACCGACACGGTGAAGGTTTTCTACGACGACGCCATCGCCAACAAGGTCAAGGTGCTGGGGCCGGACGTCAACGCCTCCGCCTACAAGTTCGAGCCGGTCGACCGCGGTACCATTCGCTACGGACTGGGAGCCATCAAGGGCACCGGTCAGCAGGCGGTTGAATGCATCCTGGCGGCGCGGGAGAGCGGTGGGCCGTTCAGGGATCTGTTCGATTTCTGCAAGCGGGTCGACAAGCGCATGGTCAATCGTCGCACCATCGAGGCGCTGATCCGAGCCGGTGCCTTCGACGCGCTGGATTCAGATCGCGCCAAGCTGCTCGCGTCCGTCGGTATCGCCATGGAATACGCCGAGCAGGCGGAAAGAAACGCCATGCAGGTCAGCCTGTTCGACATGGGCGATGGGGTCGAGGAACACGCGCCCGACTACGTGACGACCAAGCCGTGGAGCGAGAAGGAACAACTGATGCAGGAGAAGACCGCGCTCGGCTTCTTCTTCTCCGGCCACCCCTACAACGCCAGCAAGAAGGAATTGTCGCGCTTCGTTCGCCGCTCGCTGGCGCAACTCGAACCGGCCAAGGACAAAACGGCGCTGGCCGGCCTCGTCGTGGGGGTACGCACGCAGATGACCCGGCGCGGCAAGATGCTCTTCGTGCAACTCGACGACGGCACGGCCATGGTCGAGGTTTCGGTGTTCAACGAGCTGTTCGAAGCCGAGCGCCACAAGATCGTCACCGACGAGGTGCTGGTGGTTGAGGGCAAGGTCAGCTACGACGATTTTTCGGGCGGCAACCGCGTCGTCGCCGATACGCTGATGACCCTGGGCGAAGCCCGCGCCCGTTTCGCCAAGCACCTCCTGCTCAATATGAACGGGCAGGCAGACGCGCGCCGGCTGAAGGCGCTGCTGGCGCCCTTTGCACCCGGGCCGGCGGCAGTGCGGGTGCGCTACCAAAACGCCAACGCCCGCTGCGAGATCGTCCTCGGCGACGCCCTGCGCGTGCGGCTCGAAGACGCCCTCCTAAACGAGCTTGGTGCGTGGCTGAAGCCTGAAAACGTCGAGATCGTATATTCGTAAGCGCTGTCAGTTCAACAGTTCATGCTTGAAGCCGATGCGCACGGCACCCCAGTGGCGGCCATTGATGAAGATCGGCATCGAGAGGTCATTCAGCACTTCGCCGGTGTCGCGCACGTAGGTCTGGAAAAGCGACGGTTTCTGGTTTTGCGCCAGACGCAGGCCGACCGGGTCGTTGAAGATGCGTTTGTGACGGCATTTCGCCAGATCGACTGACGGATCGCCGGTCGGTGCCTGGGAAACGGCGCTGTTGTGGGCGGGCGCGTAACCTCGATTGTCGACCGCAAGCGAGTAATTGAGGCCGGGTAGGTCGCGCAAGACGTCGTCGTAGAGCGCCGTGAGCGTCTGATCGCAAGCGGAATCGTAGCTCGTGGTGAAGCGCGGCGGATTGGAGCGCGGAATATCGCGGTATTGCTGGTCGAATACGTCGACGCCCCGATCCGCCAGCCCTTGCAGTACCTTGGTAACGCGATCCCTGAATGTGCCGCATTTGTCCTGCAGCGTGTCGAACATGCTGTTGCCGGTGCGAAATTCGGCCAGCGTGCCTTGCAGGTTTTCGGTGGAATCGCGCAGGGTCGCGGCATATTGTTCGCATTGCCCAACCTTGCCCGAGATGGACACAGCATGGTCGCGGATCGAGACGACCTCACTGTGGATGGTCTCGTTCTCACTGCGCAATTGCGACATTGCCTCGGTAATTTCGGCGAGTTGTTGATGTGTCTGCCGAAACGCGCCGACCATGGCGTCCAGATCGCGCGCCGAGGCGTCGACGTACTGGCTCGCCTCACCGACATCACTGACGATGGCCCGGGTCTTGTCAGCGGTTTCGGAGACGAGCTGGATCATCGATTGCGTGTTCTGGCTGATGCCCTGAGTCGCCGACTTGACCTTTTCGGCCAGTTTTCGCACTTCGTCGGCGACGACTGCGAAGCCGCGACCCGCCTCACCCGCCCGTGCCGCTTCGATGGCGGCGTTGAGCGCCAGCAGGTTGGTCTGGTCGGAGATTTCGTTGATCAACGAAATGATCTCGTTGATCTTCATCGAACTGGCGTGCAGGGCCTGCACCGTGTCGGAGAAATGGTCCAGGTGCTGGGTGGCCGACTGCATGGTCGTGGCGACGGTCTGCATCTGCGTCAGCGAGCGTTGTGCGACCTGCAAATTGTCCCGGGTCGATTCGCCGATCGCCTCGGCGTTGTGACCCACCGCGAACACGGCGGCATTGACTCGTTCGCTGGCCGCAAATACGGCCTGCGCCTGCTTTTCCTGCTCCCGCACGGCATGTCCGGTGAGCTGTACCAATTGATTGGTGCGTGCCGCGTCGGTGGCGATCAATACGCTGCGCTGGCGTGCCATGGCAACCAGATCGCGGACCTTGCCAAGCAGGCGGGAGAGATGCGTACCGAGCGGACCTTGCCCAGTTGGCAGCGCCAGGTTCAGGTCGGAAGTGCCGGTGGACATATCCGCCAGGGCGCTGGATAGCGCATCCGGCGTTTCGCCCTGCCGACCGAGCCACCACGCCAAGCCCAGGCCGATGACGACCATGCAGCCCGCTGCGATCCAGAGACCCCAGGCGATTCCCGCCAAAGCCGCCATGGCCGCCACTTGCAACGCTGTGGCAACCGCAATGCCGATCCACGTCCCTCGCATATCTCCTCCGCTGTGCTTATTTTTGGGAAGCCATTAGCATATACCGTCGCCGATGGCCTGTGGCGTTTCGACCGCGTGCAGGGCGAGGAAGTTCGCAATGGGGCGAATCTTGGCATTCGCGGCATCATCTTCCATCGTGAGACCGCCGGAGTTGGCCCGAATGGAGATGTTGGCCAGAGCAATTCAGGGAAGGGTCGCGATTTGCTCGAAGCCGTCGACCAACAGATCACCTTGCCAAGGGGTGGTCACCACGGATTCGACAATGGCGTGACGCGGTCCATGCTGGGCCCATGCGACCAATTCGGCAAGGGCATCCTCGGGGCCCCGCGCAACCGCTTCGACCGAACCGTCGCCCCGGTTGCGAACCCAACCAGTCAAGCCCAGGCGAGACCCGGTACGCTGCATCGAAATGCGGTAGCCCACGCCCTGGACAGTGCCGCGGATGGTGAGATGCAGTGCCTGATACATGTCAGATCTTCGGTGTTGAGTGAGGAGGATTTTTGCGCAACAACTTGACGAGCGCCCAAGCCGTCACGGCGGAGCCGCCGGCACAAGCCGCCCACGCTTCCGCAGCGTTGCCCGGAAACCCGGCTATCAAGGTGCCCTTGCCAAAAACGAGACCGCCGGCGCCAGCTGCCAGCACAAACAGCCCCCATGCTGCCGCGAGTATGAGAAGGATTGGCGAGAATCGATGGTGTAGAGACAAGACGGAAGCTCTCCGGGCATTTACGGGCGATGTGCGTATTGTGCAACACCTTCGACAAGCCGAGACGGTACCGATGTGGCATGCGACAAACAATCGCCCGGGTCAAGCGAATTATTTGTTATTGGGCGTTGACTTATTGACAGCTTGTGGTGTTGCGAATGGTTACTTTACGCATTGCTGCGTCGCACCATCATGGCTTTGGCGAGACTCACAATAGTTGTTTATAATCAATATGTTGCTTGATTGCCCAAGATATTGGCAGAGTGTCTTTTTTCCTTATCCGGCGAGGGGTTAGCAGTCAGGCGCAGGGATAATCCACAAAGTTATCCACAGATTCTGTGGGTTATTGTAAAAGCGCTTTTTCGATGACGGATTGGTGACGGAAGTTAAAGCAGTACTTTAAGAGTGACGCCGTGAAAAAAGCGGTGGGGCGCTGACCGACGCCCCGCTTTTTGCTATTTCACTTTCATACCCGGCATCGCGCCGGCATCCGGCGAGAGCAGGAAAATGCCGGGCGTTGTGCCATTCGCGTCGGAGGCGGCCAGCACCATGCCCTCGGAGAGTCCGAATTTCATCTTGCGGGGCGCCAGGTTAGCCACCATGACCGTCAGGCGACCGATCAGGGCGGCCGGATCGTACGCCGACTTGATACCGGCAAATACCGTTCGGGTTTCGTTGCCAAGATCGAGGGTGAGCCTGATCAGTTTGTCGGCGCCTTCAACCGGTTCTGCATTGGCGATGCGTGCGACGCGGAGGTCAACCTTGGCGAAATCGTCGATACTGCACACCGGTGTCGGCGCGTCGACGGGCGCGGGCGCGGCAATCGGCGTCGTCGGCACGGGGGCGGTAGCCGCGGGGGCCAGATTGCTCTTGTTGGCTTCGACCAACTGATCGATCAGCTTCATTTCCACGCGGGTCATCAGATGGCGGTAGGGTTGGATGGCGTGGCCGGCGGCGAGCAATCCACCGGTGTCTTCCCACTTCAGGGGCGCGATATTGAGGAAACTCTCGACCTGCCCTGTCAGGGCGGGAAGTACCGGCTTCAGCAGTACCGTCAGCAGGCGGAAGAGGTTGAGCGCGTTGGTGCAGGCTGCGTGCAGTTCGATGTCCCTGCCTTCCTGTTTGGCCAGTTCCCAGGGCTTGACGCTGTCGACGTACTGGTTGGCCGCATCGGTCAGCGCCATGATTTCGCGGATGGCTTTGCCGAATTCGCGCGCCTCGTAGTATTCCGCGATCTGTGGCGCGGCGGTCATGATGGCCTGGATCGCCGGCAGGTCGGCGTCGGCTGGCGCCAGTTGGCCGTTGAAGCGTTTGGCGATGAAACCGGCCGCGCGACTGGCGATGTTGACGTACTTGCCGACCAGATCGGAATTGACGCGGGCAGCGAAATCCTCGAGGTTGAGGTCGATATCCTCCATGGTCGCGCCCAGCTTGGCGGCGTAGTAATAGCGCAGCCACTCAGGATTCAGGCCGGTTTTCAGGTAGCTGTCGGCGGTGATGAAAGTGCCGCGCGATTTGGACATCTTGGTGCCGTTCACGGTCAGGAAGCCGTGCGCAAAGATACGGGTCGGCGTGCGATAACCGGCATGGGCGAGTTCGGCGGGCCAGAACAGCGCATGGAAATAGAGAATGTCCTTGCCGATAAAGTGATACAGCTCGGTGCCGGCGGCGGCCGCGGCCTGCGCGTCGGTATAAGCGGCGAGGTCGATGGCGACGCCCTCTCCGGTTTTCTTGGCGACGAAATTCTTGAAGCTGCCGAAGTAGCCGATCGGAGCGTCCATCCAGACGTAGAAGAACTTGCCGGGGGCGTCCGGGATTTCAAAGCCGAAATAGGGCGCGTCACGCGAAATATCCCAGTCAGTCAGCTTGTTTTCGCCCTCCGCACCGAGCCATTCCTGCATCTTGTTGGCGGCTTCCGCTTGCAGGCGCCCTTCTTCACGGGTGTAGGCGCGCAGGAAAGATTGGCAGCGCGGGTCGGAGAGTTTGAAGAAATAGTGCTCGGAATTGCGCAGTTCGGGCTTGGCGCCAGAGACGGCGGAATACGGGTTCTTCAACTCGGTCGGCGCGTAGGCGGCGCCGCAGGCTTCGCAGTTGTCGCCGTATTGGTCCTTGGCGCCGCATTTCGGGCATTCGCCTTTGATGAAACGGTCGGGCAGGAACATCTGCTTGACCGGGTCGTAATACTGTTCGATCGACCGCGTCTCGATCAGTCCGGCGCTCTTCAGTTTGGCGTAGATGTCGTTCGCGAAGAATTGTGTTTCCGGCGAATGGGTAGTGTGGAAATTGTCGAACGCGACATGAAAGCCGGAAAAATCGCGTGTGTGTTCGTCGTAGGCACGCGCGATCAATTGCTCCGGGGTCAGGCCCGCCTTTTCGGCATTGAGCATGATCGGCGTGCCGTGCGTATCGTCGGCGCAGACATACCAGCACTCGTGGCCGCACATCTTCTGGAAGCGAACCCAGATGTCCGTTTGGATGTACTCGACCAGGTGACCGAGGTGAATCGGGCCGTTGGCGTATGGTAGGGCGGAGGTGACAAGGATCTGGCGCGGCATGGCAGGCGACTTCATGAAAATAATCAGTCTGCCATTGTACCCGAGCGGGGCGGACGTTCAGTCGTGGCGGGTGTTGCCAATGTCGGCGAAGCGGATCAACTCGTAGTCGGCGCCTTTGGCTTCCAGGGCCACCGCCTCGGCGGGACGAAAACGTCCACGCACCGAGACGTCGATGCGCTGAGCGGCCGAAAAGGTGCCGGGCGGGGCGAGGAGCAATCGCTCCTCGAAGGAAAGCATGACAGCGTCACGCCAGCCCCGGCCGGACGTCTCTTGCGTTTGTTGCGTCCACAAGCCGACTTCGTCAGCCTGTGTGGCGCGGACCTGCGAGCAATACGGGGTGCCGCCGAAGGTGGTCAGGCCGGCGTTGGGGGTGCCGTGGCTGGCGCCCAGGCGGCGGATTATGCCTATGCGCCAGTCGAGGTCATCGGGTCGACGCCAGGCGACCAAGGTGCCGATGGCGTGCCAGTGGCGGCGCGCGAAGCAGCGCACGCCCATGCCGACGGTACTGGCGTCGATCACTTCCCAGTGATCCATCATCTGGCGGTCACCTGCGGTTTCTAGCAGTTGCAGGATCTCCATCGGCGTCTTGGGGGGCGGCGGCACATCCTTGACGATGGCTTCGTGCCCCTTGTGTCGCAGATGGATGGATTTGATATAGCCTTCGTAATCGAGACTGCGCCCGGAGCGCGCGAACTCGGAGGCGGCGATCATCCGTCGGGCCAGTGCCAGTCCGTTGACGACCTGAATCTTGCCGCTGACTGGGGTGCGCGGGTGCTTGCGCGAAGGTGGCGCATTCGACCAGTGCGTGATGATGGTGGCAAGCAGTTCCAGCAACTGCTCGACAACCAGTCCGGCCGATTCAAGCCAGGGCGGCACCTGGCGCGTGGTCATCATGGCCGCGCGCAGCTGCATCATTTGCTGATAGCCTGTACCCGGGCCGACGCAACGCAGGCCGGCGGCTACGGGTTTATCCGACTGAAGACGCTGCGGACCGGCATTGCCGTCCGGGTCGATGGCAAACAGCGACAGGTGGGTGGCGGTGTCGGTATATTGCGCGCGGCTGACCACCCAGCGTACCAGGCGATCGGCGACCTCGATGGCGCTGATGCTCAGGTTGGCGATGGGCAGGGTTTCCAGCATCAGGCCGGCGAGATATTCCAGCCATACGCTGTTGCCGTTGTCGTGCTGCGGGTAGGTGCGCTGCTCGATATACAGAATGCCCAGCGCACGTGCACTCCGGACAATTTCGTGTGCCTGCGACCACCAGTGATCGGCCAACGGACGGTATCCGAGGCGAGCCAGCTTTTTCAGTTGCACCCAAGCGTGCATGGCACGCAGGGCGAATCGAGTCAGTTGTTTCTTGTCCTGAGCGTGCGCGGGATCGGCTGCCAGTCGCTGCACGACGAGCAAGCAACAAGCGAAACTGTTGGTGTAATAGGCTTCTAGCGGGCGCGTGGGCAGTGCGAACTGCCTCTCCTTGCCGGCATCCAGCCAGACATCCTCCCAGCACATTGCCAGGGCTGGCTGCGCGAATTCATCGAGCCGCCCGACCGCACGTGCCATCTGACCAGGATCAAGTTGCTGGGAGAGTTGCTCGGGATTGCCCAGCCATTCTTCGAGTGCCTGAAGTGTTCGCGGTGCGTTGAACGTAGGTTGCTCAGCCAGCCATGCAGCGATATCGCCATCTGTCGCGAGCGGATGCGTAGGTTCGCCATTGCTGGGCTTGAGGCGGGAAGTAATCCAGTCAAACATGCCTCATTATATCGACTGAGCAGGCACAATTTGTGCGTTGGTCAGTTCCCGTCCGCCACGCTATGGGGGGTTTTGGTACACTTCCGGTTGTCCGTGGCCTTTTGGAGCAGCCGCTCCCGCCGGGGTCGCAATCTTTCGTCTCTGGAGAAAGCATGATGGCGTTGACCGTCGAAGCCGTAAGTGCAGTACTGAAAACCCTGATTGATCCCAATACCCAGAAAGACTATGTGGCCTCGCGCTCGGTCAAGAAGACCGCAGTGGAAGGTGGCAGTATTGTGGTCGATATCGAACTAGGCTATCCGGCGCGCTCCCAGCTCGAACCGGTTCGTCAGCAAATCGTGACAGCCTTGTCGTCATTGCCGGGCGCAACGTCGGTTACCGTCAATGTCACGGCGAAAATCGTCGCGCACGCCGTGCAGCGCGGCGTCAAACTGCTGCCGGGGGTCAAGAATATTATTGCAGTGGCTTCGGGTAAGGGTGGGGTGGGAAAGAGCACGACTGCGGCTAATCTGGCGCTTGCGCTGGTGCAGGAAGGCGCTTCCGTCGGCATTCTCGACGCCGACATCTATGGGCCATCGCAGCCGCAAATGCTCGGCATTGCCGACGGACAACCGGAATCGGAAGACGGCAAGACCATGGAACCCTTGATGGCGCATGGTTTGCAGGTCATGTCAGTGGGATTTCTGGTTGATGTCGAGACACCCATGGTCTGGCGCGGCCCCATGGTTGTGCAGGCACTTGATCAGTTGTTGAATCAGACCCGGTGGCGCGACCTCGACTATCTGGTGGTTGACCTGCCGCCGGGTACTGGCGATACGCAATTGTCGTTGTCGCAAAAGGTACCGGTTACCGGGGCAGTAATCGTGACAACTCCACAGGACATTGCCCTGATCGACGCTCGTAAGGGGCTGAAAATGTTCGAGAAAGTGGGGGTTCCTATCATCGGGATCATCGAAAACATGAGTATCCACGTGTGCTCACAGTGTGGTCATGCCGAGCACATTTTCGGGCGAGGCGGCGGCGAGCAGATGTGTAGCGACTATGGGGTCGAATTCCTGGGGGCCTTGCCGCTCGAATTGGCTATCCGTGAAATGGCGGATAGGGGCGCGCCTACCGTGGTGGGGGCGCCCGGTTCACAGGCCGCCGAGATTTTTCGTGCGATCGCGAGGCGAGTGGCGGTCAAGATCGCGGAAAAGTCAAAAGATATGTCATCGAAATTCCCCAATATAGTGATTGAGAATACCTGAAAGCCTCTATTGATCTGAATTTCCAGAAGGGGGTCGCTATTTATAGCGATGGGTACGGCATCATCCTTCCGGCATAATCGGCACATCTACTTGTCTGTTCGGCAGGTTGAGAGACGAGGTGAGGACCCCTATGCCGTTCCGTGCACTGTGTATTGAGCCGTCCGCCTCCCTGCGCGACGTGTTGGCCAAAGTGCTACGCGATGCGGGCTGGGAGGCGGATCTCTGTGCCGACCTCGCCGACATGACTTTGGTGCGGCACCGCCACATGTTCAATCTGGTAATTACGGCCGCGCAGCTCCCCTCCGGCACCTATGCCGAGGTATTGGAGCGTTTTCGCGACGGCGCGATCAGCGGTGCATTCCCCGTCATCCTGCTGACCAGTGACATCGATGCCAAGACCGTCTCTACGGCCTTGATAAAAGGTGTCACGGAGGTGTTCGCCAAATCCGATCTGCCGGCCTTGCGCGCTTATCTCGATACTCTGGGTGCTTCTGCCACGGGCCAGTTCAATGGCCTGCGAGCTCTCGTGCTTGAAGACGATGTCAGCATGGGGCTTTATCTCGGGCAGGTACTGGGCGGTCTGGGCATGAACGTCGAGCGTCATACCCGCCTGGAGAGCGCGCTCGCGGCTGTGGCAAACGCGCCTTACGATCTTGTGATTACGGATATCGTCTTGGGGGGCGGTGCCTCCGGCAATCATTTCGTTCGCTTACTCCGCAACTCGGGTAATGCGGGGCGAAACGTGCCGGTTATCGCCGTCTCCGGCTTCGGCGACCCCGTGCGCCGTCTCGACGCGCTGAGAGCGGGGGCCAATATCTATCTCAGCAAGCCCTTTGACGAAGAGGAACTGGTTCTCGTGATCTTGCGGCTGTTGGGCGAAGACGTGCTCGCCGACGGGTCATCGGTGGAGGAAGAAGGGCGCCGCTACGAACTTTCCAAGCGCGAACTGGCGATCTGCAAGCTTGTCGCCTCGGGGTTGTCGGATAAACGCATCGCTGAACAACTAGGCATAAGTTATTGGACGGTGCGCACGCACATGGCGAGCATGTTCCGCAAGTGCGGCGTGATGAACCGTATCGAACTGGCCAACCTGTTCCGACGCGGCGAGGAACGCGAACCTGTCGTACGCACGGAAGGCGCCAGCCTTGCTCAGTGCATTGTCGGGCACTTTGCCGACGCCGTGCTGGTGACTGACCGCAAGCGTCGGATTGTCTACATCAATCAAGCCTTTAGCCGGATTACGGGATACGACGAAGATGAAGTGCTCGGTCGCTCACCGCGCATCCTCAGTTCGGTTCGGCATTCGCCACGCTTTGTCCTCGACATGTTGCGACAAGTAGGCGAAAACGGTGCCTGGAGTGGTGAACTCTGGAATCGGAAGAAAAATGGAGCGCTCTTCCTGGCGTGGCTGGATATCCGTGAACTGCCGCCGGGTTCGCCCATGGGCGCCGGCTATGTTGCCGTGATCTCCGACGTCAGCGAACGCCATGCCGAGTATCAGCGTACGCGACACTACGTCCTGCACGATGTGCTGACTGGCGCCGGCAACCGAACCATGCTGGAACACCAGTGGGGTCGCGAAGTGGCCCGGGTAAAGCGAAACGGCCATAAGCTTGGCGTCCTGTTTGTCGATCTCGACCGTTTTCGGCTGTTGAACGATACTTTGGGCAACGAAGCAGGGGATCAACTGCTGGTCGCCGTGGCGGCGCGGATGCGCGAATGCATGCGCGATCAGGATACCCTCATTCGTTACGGCCCCGATGAATTCGTCGTGCTGCTACCCGACCTCGCCGACCGTTCGCGCGTACTGGGGCTGGCAGAAAAACTGCGCGAAACCTTGTATGCCCCCATTGACGTGGCTGGTGTCATTTGCCGCCTGACGGTCAGTATCGGGATCAGCGTTTACCCCGACGATGGTCGGGAGTTAGGTCTGGTGGTCGAACAGGCCGGCCAGGCCAAGCGGCGTGCACAGGAAGCTGGCGGCAATACCATCCGTAGCTTCGGAGGGAATGAGGCCCAGGCGGGGCGGTCATCATCCTACTCGGAACCGAGGCTCGAACTGCCGGATATTGATCTGCGGTTTCACCCGCGCGTCGAGCTCGCCAGCGGCCGCATCATGGGTGCCGAGGCCTGCCTGCATTGGCACGACCCCGAGCGGCAGCGTCGACAAGGCGGTCAGGGCTTCGACCCGGCCGTTCACTATGAACATTCGCCCGAAGTGTTCGAGTGGCTGCTGAACGGCACTTGTGTCAGCCTGCGGCGTTTGCAGGCGCAGCACCCTGAGCGCTTCGGCATGACGCTCAAGGTTCCCGCCATGCAACTGGCGCGGCGAGACTTTGCGGTGGACGTGGCTGCCGCGCTGGCGCGCAATGGCGTCCCAGCCGAACGGCTGCAATTGTCGGTTGCCGAAACGACCTGGCTACGGGAGCCTCAGCGTGTGCGCGAGGTGCTCGCGCAATTGCGCGGCATGCGCGTGTCGGTGGCGCTGGATGGTTTCGGCAGTGGCGGCTCCTGTCTGGGTGCTTTTCGCGAGTTGCCGTGCGACACTATTCAGCTGGATCGCAGCCTCGTCACCACGCTGGATGCCGACCGCTTCAGTCGCGTGATTGGTGAGGGCGTGATCAGGATGGCCCAGGATTTCGGCCTGAACGTCACCGCTGACGGCGTGGAAAGCGCAGCTCATGTCGATGTGTTGCTCGAAATCGGCTGCCAACTCACCCAGGGGCCGCTCTTCGGCGAGCCGCTGTCGGAAACCGAATTGCTGTCGCGCCTCGCCTTGGTGTGACGTCCGCGCGCTACGTTGACCGATCAATCGATTGACGCGACTTCGTCGCCCAAGACGAGTAAAATCCGCGCTTTCTTTCCCCGACCCGCCGGATTCGCAAATGGCCATCAAATCAGATAAATGGATACGCCGCATGGCGCAGCAGCACGGCATGATCGAGCCGTTTTCGCCGGAACTGGTGCGTGAGGTGAACGGCCACAAGATCGTCTCATACGGGACATCGAGCTACGGCTACGATATTCGCTGCGCACGCGAATTTCGGGTGTTTACCAACATCAACTCGACCATTGTCGACCCCAAGGCTTTCGATCCGAAGTCCTTCGTCGAGATCGAGGGCGATCATTGCATCATTCCGCCCAATTCGTTTGCCTTGGCGCGGACGGTGGAGTACTTCCGCATTCCGCGCAGTGTCCTGACTGTCTGTCTGGGCAAGAGCACCTACGCGCGCTGCGGCATCATCGTCAATGTCACGCCGTTTGAACCCGAGTGGGAAGGCTATGTGACGCTGGAATTCTCGAACACCACGCCGCTGCCCGCCAAAATTTACGCGGGGGAAGGTTGTGCCCAGGTGCTGTTCTTTGAATCCGACGAGGAATGCGAAACTTCCTACAAGGATAGGGGCGGCAAGTACCAAGGACAGGTTGGCGTAACGCTGCCCAAGATCTGACGGATCGGCGAAAAATGAAGAGTGAAACAATGCGGGCATGTTGATCCGCCATACTGTTTCACCTTTCGGTTTTCGCCTTTTACCTTTTACCTTTCATTTCTCTTCCAGACCATGCGCTTCCACTTTCCGGTCATCATCATTGACGAAGATTTTCGCTCCGAGAACGCCTCCGGTCTCGGGATTCGCGCGTTGGCGGATGCAATCCAGCAAGAGGGCATGGAAGTGCTCGGCGTCACCAGTTACGGCGACCTGACTTCGTTTGCGCAACAGCAAAGCCGTGCATCGTGTTTCATTCTCTCGATCGACGACGAGGAACTGGTCATCGAGCCGGAAGAGACCATCGCGGAATTGCGCGCATTTGTCGCTGAAATCCGTCATCGCAACAGCGACATTCCGATCTTTCTGCACGGCGAGACGCGCACTTCGCGCCACATTCCCAACGATGTGCTGCGCGAGTTGCACGGCTTTATTCACATGTTCGAAGACACGCCGGAATTCATCGCCCGCTACGTCGTGCGCGAGGCGCGTGCCTATGTCGAATCGTTGCCGCCGCCGTTTTTCCGCGCGCTGACGCACTACGCGGCGGATGGCTCGTACTCATGGCACTGCCCCGGCCATTCCGGCGGCGTGGCCTTCCTGAAATCGCCAGTCGGCCAGATGTTTCACCAGTTTTTTGGCGAGAACATGCTGCGGGCGGATGTCTGCAATGCCGTCGAGGAACTGGGGCAACTGCTTGATCACACCGGCCCGGTGGCGGCCTCGGAACGCAATGCGGCGCGGATCTTCAACTGTGACCATCTCTATTTCGTCACCAACGGCACGTCGACGTCAAACAAGATCGTCTGGCATTCCACGGTGGCGCCGGGCGACATCGTGGTGGTCGACCGCAACTGCCACAAGTCCATTCTGCACGCGATCATGATGACCGGCGCCATCCCGGTTTTCCTGATGCCGACCCGCAACAATTACGGGATCATCGGCCCGATTCCACGCGCCGAGTTCGCCTGGGAGAACATCCGCAAAAAGATCGCCGCCCACCCCTTTGCCAAGGACGCCAAGGGCCCTCCGCGTGTGCTGACCATCACCCAGAGCACCTACGATGGCGTGCTGTACAACGTCGAGGCGATCAAGGAAGAACTAGACGGCAAGATCGACACGCTGCATTTTGACGAAGCTTGGTTGCCGCACGCCGCGTTTCACGATTTTTACGGCGACTACCACGCCATCGGCGCCGACCGGCCCCGCTGCCAGAGCTCGATGGTGTTTGCCACGCAATCGACGCACAAGCTGCTCGCCGGCCTCTCACAAGCCTCACAAATTCTGGTGCAGGATGCGGTCAACAGTCAGCTCGACCGCGATGCCTTCAATGAGGCTTACCTGATGCACACCTCGACGTCGCCGCAGTACGCGATCATCGCCTCGTGCGATGTTGCGGCGGCGATGATGGAAGAGCCGGCCGGCACCGCACTGGTCGAAGAGTCGCTGACCGAAGCGCTCGACTTCCGCCGCGCCATGCGCAAGGTCGACGAGGAATGGGGCGCCAACTGGTGGTTCAAGGTCTGGGGTCCGGACGATCTTTCCGAAGAAGGCCTGGAGGAACGCGAGGCCTGGATGCTCAAGGCAGGCGACCGCTGGCACGGTTTCGGCGATCTCGCCGAAGGCTTCAACATGCTCGACCCGATCAAGGCCACGGTCATCACGCCTGGACTCGACGTTGACGGCGATTTTGCCGACGACATCGGCATTCCGGCGGCCATCGTGACCAAGTACCTTGCCGAACATGGCGTTATAGTCGAAAAGTGCGGCCTGTACAGCTTTTTCATCATGTTCACCATCGGGATCACCAAGGGGCGATGGAACACGCTGGTGACGGCGTTGCAGCAGTTCAAGGACGATTACGACAAGAACCAGCCGTTGTGGAAAGTGTTGCCCGAGTTCGTCGCCAAGCATCCGCGATACGAACGGGTGGGGCTCAAGGACCTGTGCAGCCAGATTCACGGCTACTACAAACAGAACGATGTGGCGCGCCTGACGACGGAAATGTACCTTTCCAACATGGAACCGGCGATGCGGCCGAGCGAGGCGTTTGCGAAGATGGCCCACCGCGAGATCGAACGTGTCGCCATCGACGAACTGGAAGGCCGTGTCACAGCCATGCTGGTGACGCCTTATCCGCCGGGCATTCCCTTGCTGATTCCCGGCGAGCGTTTCAATCGCACCATCGTTCGTTATTTGCAATTCGCCCGCGAATTCAACGGTCGGTTCCCGGGCTTCGAGACGGACATCCACGGCATGGTCAAGGGCGCCGACGGCCGTTATTTCGTCGATTGCGTGGCGTGTGTGCGATAGAACATCTGTGGTGACCGACCTTGTTGGTTCGGTCGCCGGCTATCGCACCGGCTCGAAGCGGCCATGGCGGACTTCGGCGAGATAAACCTGTCGTATCGCGTCGCCAGCGTCGTCAAAACGAATGTCGTCCTGCACGCCGTGGAACGCGCGAATTCGCAGCAAGGTCTCTTTCAGATGCGCTGGATGCGCGTCTTGCATGAGTGCATCCATCACGACATTGGTGGCATCGTAGCCCGCCACCGCCGCAATGCCCGGTTCGCCACCAAAGCGTTGGGTAAACGCCCGCGAAAAAGCGAGATAACGCTCGGAGCGATCCCCTAGATTGTAGTATTGATCGATTTGCAGGCCTTCCACCGCCTCGCCGCCCAATTCAAGCAAACGCTCCGAACTGCTCCAGTCTCCAGCGACCAGGGCAATGCCGGGTGCATCTTGGCGCAGCTTGCGTGAGAGCAAAGCGGTGTCGGTGGCGTTGGCGGCGATGGCGACGAACGCCGGGCGCGACGCCAGGGCCTGCTCGGCGAGTTGCTTGTAGTTGCGCGTTTCGAGCGAGTTGAACCGCACCACGCTAACGATTTTGCCGCCCTCTTCAGCGTACGAGCCACTGAATTCTTGCAGCCAGTTTTCGGTATATTCCCGATTGGCAACATCGACCAGCGCGACCGCCTGCCCTGTCCCGAACCGCCTGGCAGCGACCTTGGCGTTGCCGCGAGCATATACTCGAGTGGAACTGACGACCCGGAAGAAATTGTCGTCCTGACCGGCCAGGCCCGACGATGTGGCCGTACCCGCCACGGCGATCAGCCCGGTTTCCCGCAGCGACGGCAGAATGGCTACGCCCATCGCACTGGTCATCGGGCCGATAATGGCAGCAACTTTTTGCCCCGCCAATTCATGCACGATCGCGCCTATTTTGTCGGCATCCTGCTCGTCGTCGCGTACCAGCAATTCGATGGGGTGGCCATTGATACCGCCCGCACGGTTGCGCTGTTCGATGGCGAGTAACGCGCCATTGCGCCCGTTGCCGCCTAGATCGGCGAAACGACCCGATATGCCGCCGACGAAGCCCACGCGAATCGGATCGCGGGGCGCGCAACCCAGAACGGTCAGGCAGGCGAGGCAGACGAGAATGAAACGTTTCAACGGGATCTCCCCGGAAAAACTATCAGTATAGACGGCTCAATCGCTTCGGCGGAGCGCGCTCACACATGTGCGACGGCCATTGCGGCCATGACGGCGCCAATCGTCGCCGCGATGTAGGTGGCGATGTTCAGCCAGCGCCGCCGGGTCAGCAGTGTGATGGCGGCGAGCGAGATGGCGATCTGGATCGCGGTCATCGCTTGTGCCCAGCGGTGATGCAAATGCAGCGCGGCTTCGCTCAGTTCGTCGAAAGCCTTGACCTCGGCCTCCAGCTTTTCGGCTTTGTCCTTGATATCGGCTTTTTCCGCCTTGTAGCGCTCGATGTCCTTCTCGTAGCGGGCTTTCTTGTCGCCCTCGTTGAGCGCGGCCGCGAGTTCGGCGAGATTCTGCTTGTTGCTCTTGGCTTGGTAGTAATTCCATTGATTCGAGGCCTCTGTCTTCTTGATCGCGGCATTGTTCTTGTGCAGCATCGCATCGTTCTGCGTGGCGCCGCCTTGATAGCTGAACAGTGCGCCCACCGTCGAAAGTACGGCGGTCATGACCGCGATGCGCGAGGCAAAGTCGTCGCTGTGGTGGGCGGCATGTTCGACGGCGTGGTCGTGCGGGCCATGGACGTGAAAATGTCCTTCGGACATACGAGTCTCCTGATTATTGTCAGCGTATGCGCTGGTAGGTCACAAAAGCGTAGCCCAGCCCGGTTGCCGTCACATGACGTTCACGCGCTGTCTGCCGCCACTCCGCGGATGAGAAGGCGGGAAAGAAGGCATCGGCGAGCGGCGCGTCCTCGACTTCGGTGAGGATCAGGCGCTCGGCGAGTGGCAGGCATTGGGCGTAAAGATCGGCGCCTCCGATCACGAAAACGATTTCTTCGTTGGCGGCCAGCGCCAGCGCGTCGGCCAGGGAGGGGACACGCTCGGCGCCGGTTGGCGTGAAGTCGGCACTCCGGCTCAGGACCAGATTGCGCCGACCGGGCAACGGGCGGAACCTGGGCGGCAGGGATTCCCAGGTCTTGCGGCCCATGAGCACCGGGTATCCGCTGGTCACGGCCTTGAAATGGGCGAGATCCTCCGGCAGATGCCAGAGCAGATGATTGTCGAGCCCAATGGCGCGGTTGGCGCCGACGGCGGCGATCAGGGTGAGCGGTGGCATGGCGTCATTCTACCTTTCGGATATCGCCAAGCGATACAGCGCCAGATAGTCGTCCGCAACGGTCTTCCATGAATGGTCGCAGCGCATTCCATTCTGTTGCAGGCGCCGCCAGTCGCCTCGCCGCATCCAGACGGCCGCTGCCCGCAGGATCGTTTGCCAGAGCGCTTCAGGATCGGCATCTTGAAAAACGAAGCCGTTGCCGCTGCCGTCCGCCAGGGTGGACGGAGTGCAGTCGATCACGGTATCGGCGAGCCCGCCCGTTGCGCGCACAATGGGTGGCGTGCCGTAGGCCAGGCTATAGAGCTGATTCAGGCCGCAGGGCTCAAAGCGAGAGGGCATCAAGAAGGCATCCGCACCCGCCTCAATTCTGTGCGCAAGGGTTTCGTCAAACCCGATCACGGTTGCAACGCGGCTCGGGTGTCGCGCTGCCAGCTCGGTGAATCCTGCTTCCAGAAGCGGGTCGCCGGTACCCAGCACAACCAGTTGCGCAGGCAATTCCGCCAGCCGGTCACCCAGAATGAGCACCCAGTCCAGGCCCTTCTGGGCTGTCAGGCGCGACACCACGCCAAAAAGCGGCAAGGTGGGATCGGTCGCCAGACCGAGCGACTGCTGTAGCGCGGCTTTGTTCAGGCGTTTGGTGCCCAGGCGATTGGCGGCGTAGGGCGCGGTAAGCGCCGGGTCGGTGGCGGGATTCCAAACCGCACGGTCGATGCCGTTCAGAATGCCCGACAAGGCAGCGCGCCTGAAACTCAGCAGCGCCTCGAAGCCGTAACCGAGCGATGTTTCGGCAATTTCACGGGCGTAGCTCGGGCTGACGGTCGATAAGCGGGTGGCGAACTGCAATCCCGCCTTGAGAAAGGAAAAGTGGCCGTGGTATTCGACACCGTCGAAGCGCCAGGCACTTTCCGGCAGCCGCAGGGCAAACATCAACTCACGGTCGAAACAGCCCTGGAAGGCGACGTTGTGGATGGTCAGTAGGCTGGCCGCGCCGCCTTCGAAATGAAGATAGGCGGCGGCCAGCGCTGTCTGCCAGTCGTTCAGATGCAGCAGATCGGGCTGCCATGCCAGTGGCGACCAGGGTTGACTCAGTGTGGCGGCGATCCGTGACAACAGCCCGAAACGCAGGCCGTTGTCCGGCCAGTCGCGCCCTTCCGGCGTCAGATAGGGGTGACCGGCCCGTCCGAATAACTCCGGGCATTCGATCAGCCACATCGCCAGCCCGTCGGCATCGGCCTCCAATATGCTGCAGGGCGGCAGGCCGGGCGCCAGCGCCGGCAGGGCGGCGATCGGTGTGGCGTTGGGGAAAGCCTCCCGCATCGCAGGGTAGAGCGGCGCCAGCACGCGAACGTCAACCCCGCGCCGGCTCAGGGCTGCCGGCAAGGCGGCGGCGACATCACCCAAACCGCCTGTCTTGACCCAGGGGGCGATTTCAGAAACGGCGAAAAGAACGCGCATAGTTGAAGTTTGAGTGTCCGAATGCGCCGATTTTACGCAATTGGCGGTGAGGCGACCGATGATGTTGATCTGCGCCCAATCTCGGCGATCAACCCACGGGTGGAACTGTCGAATCCGTCGGCGGCGCGTTCGCCTTCCAGGCAGGGTGTGATGCGGCCAGCAAGTTGCTTGCCGAGTTCGACACCCCATTGGTCGTAGGCATCCAGGTTCCACAACACGCCCAGGCAGAATACTTTATGTTCATAGAGCGCGATCAACTGGCCGAGGGTGAAAGGGTCGAGTCGGTCGATCAGCAGCGTGGTTGAAGGCTGGTTACCGGGGAACACCTTGTAAGCGACCAGCGCCTCCGGCGTCCCGGCGACGCGGGCCTCGTCGGCGGTCTGCCCGAAAGCCAGCGCGGCGGATTGGGCAAGGCAGTTGGCCAGCAAGGCGAGGTGGTGTCCGGTGAGCGGAAAATCGGCCTGCTTCAGGGCGATGAAATCGCAGGGGATCAGCCGCCCGCCCTGATGCAGCAGTTGATAAAAGGAATGCTGGCCGTTGGTGCCGGCGGCGCCCCAGAGGACCGGTCCGGTGGCGTATCCGGTGGGCGAGCCGGCGCGATCGACTTGTTTGCCGAGGCTTTCCATCTCCATTTGCTGGAGATGGGCGGGCAGCAGTTCCAGCGATTGGCTGTAAGGGAGCACTGCGTGGGTTTCGGCACCCAGGAAGTCGGTGTTCCACAATTCGATCAGCGCGAGCGCCACAGGCAGGTTGGCGGCGGTGGGGGCCGTGCGGAAGTGCGTGTCCATGGCGCGGGCGCCGGCAAGGAGTGCCTCGAACCGGTCGAAACCGACCGCCAACGCGATGGGCAGGCCGATTGCCGACCATAGCGAAAAGCGGCCGCCTACCCAATCCCAGAACTCGAAGACGTTGTCGTCAGCGATGCCGAAGCGCGCGGTGGCTTCGAGATTTGTCGATACCGCCACGAAGTGCCGGGCCACGGCCGAGTCGCCCGATGCGCCGATCGACGCGAGCAGCCACTGGCGCGCGGATCGGGCGTTGGTCATGGTTTCCAGCGTGGTGAAAGTCTTGCTGGCTACGACGAACAGCGTGGTATGGGGATCGAGATGAGTGAGGGTATGTGCGAGATCGGCGCCGTCGACGTTGGCGACAAAATGTACGTTGAGATCAGGACGATGCCAGGCGGCCAGCGCGCGGGTTGCCATGCGCGGCCCGAGGTCGGAGCCGCCGATGCCGATATTGACGATGTCGGTGATGCGCTCGCCGGAATGGCCGCGCCACTCGCCGGTGTGAATGCGCTGGCAGAAGAGTTGCAGCCGATTGAGCACCTCGTGCACCTTGGGTACGACGTTGGCGCCGGCGGTGGGCCAGCACTCGTCGGATGCCGCGCGCAGCGCCATGTGTTGCACGGCGCGCCCTTCGGTGTGGTTGATCGCTTCGCCAGCCAGCATGCGGTCTCGCCAGCCGGCGATATCCGCCTGTTCGGCGAGCGCGACGAGCGCTTGCCAGGCAGGCAGATCGAGGCGCTGTTTGGAGAAGTCGAGCAGCCAGTTGTCCTGGCGAAGCGACAAACGGTCGAAACGCGTCGGGTCGGCGTCGAACAGGTCGCGCAGGTGCGCGTGGCGGAGCGTTTCGGCCTGGCGGGCAACGGCCAGCCAGGCGGGGTGGTCGGTCAGATTCATAGCCACAGCATCAGTCCGGTTTCAAACTTGTGGGTCAGGAGCGGATTGAACGGATAGGCGCGGATTCGGTATTCCAGCTTGCCGCACTGTTCCGGCGTCAGGTCGAGCGCGAAGATCAGCGCGCCATCGCCGGTCTGGCCGGCATGGACAAAGCTGTAATGGCGTTCCCGGCTGCTGCCCCTACCGTTCGCCGGGCGCCCGAAAATCGCTTCTACCGCGATATCTTGTGGCGCCAGGCCGTTGGCGTACACCGCGATCTCGATTCGGATCGACTCGCCAAACGCCATGCGCGGGCGGGGTGGGTCGAGCCGGGACAGGCGAACGCCCGGCCAGGCGCGCTGCACCTGCGCCTTCCAGGTGGCCACCGTGCGGGCCGGGCCATAGTTGTCGGCCCCGTACAGGCGCGCCTGCAACGTGGCGGCGGCATAGAAACGATCGGCGTATTCGCCGACCATGCGCATGACGTTGAAACGCGGCGCCACGCTGATGATCGAGCGTTTGGCCAGGGCGACCCATTCCGGCGAAAAACCGCTGGGGCCGGTGCGGTAGTAGGTGGGAATGACCTGATCCTGGAGGATTTCGTAGAGCGTGCGGGCTTCTTCCGCGTCGCGCTGGGCTTCGCTCATATGTGCAGGCGCGGGCTTGATCGCCCAGCCGTTGGGTTTTTCGGGGTCGTAACCTTCGCCCCACCAGCCATCGAGCACCGAGAGGTTGATGGCACCATTCATCGCCGCTTTCATCCCCGAGGTGCCAGAGGCTTCGAGCGGGTAAATGGGGTTGTTGAGCCAGACATCGACGCCGGCCACCAAGCGGCGCGAGAGGTGGAGGTCGTAGCCTTCGACCAGCAGCACATGGCCTTCGAATTCCGGCATGTTGCCGATTTCGGCGATGCGCCGAATCAGCGCCTGGCCAGGCTGATCGGCCGGGTGTGCCTTGCCGGCAAAGATGAAGATGACCGGTCGTTCGGGATCGGAGACGAGTTGCCGCAGCCAGTCGAGGTTCTGGAAGAGCAGGGCGGCGCGCTTGTAGGTGGCGAAACGGCGCGCGAAACCGATGGTGAGCGCGTGCGGCCGGGCGGGGTCGGCATAGCGCAGAATGCGGTCCAGGTGCGCCGCGGACCCCTGTGTGCGTGTCTGCTGCTCGCGTAGGCGGTCGCGGACGAGGTGCAGCATCTGCGCCTTGAGCATCTGCCGGATGCTCCAGAAGGTCTGGTCGGGAATGTGGGAGATGCCTTCCCAGAAAGCCGGATCGTTCTGCCTTTGCTGCCAGCCGATGCCGATGTGCCGCTCAAAGGTCTCGTGCCACTCGGTGGCGAGAAAGGTTGAAAGGTGAACGCCGTTGGTCACATAACTCATTGGGTTTTCGGCCGGCTCGATCTGCGGCCACATGTGCGAGCAGATGCGCGACGACACCTCGCCGTGGATGCGCGACACGCCGTTCTGATAGCGCGAACCGCGAATCGCCAGCGCTGTCATGTTGAATTCCTTCTGGCCCGGCTCGGCGCCCAGCGCCAGCAATTGCTCGGGCGGAACGCCCAGCTCGGTGCACCATTCGGCGAAATACTGGCGGATCATTTCTTCGCTGAAATGGTCGTGTCCTGCGGGGACTGGCGTGTGCGTCGTGAAGACCACGGCCGCCGCCACGGCCTCCAGTGCGGTGGCGAAATCGAGCCCGTCGCGCATCAGGCCGCGAATGCGTTCGAGCACTAGGAACGCCGCGTGGCCTTCGTTGATGTGCCAGACCGTGGGTTTCAGGCCGATGGTAGCGAGTGCCTGGACGCCGCCGACGCCAAGCAGGATTTCCTGCTCGATGCGGGTGGTCTTGTCGCCACCATAGAGACGATGGGTGATGTCGCGATCGTGCGCCGAGTTCGATGCCAGATGCGTGTCGAGCAGAATCAGGCGGACGTGGCCGACGCGCACCTCCCACAATTTGACTTCTACCTGACGACCCGGCAGCGCTACGTAGATATGCATTTCGCGACCATCTGGCGCGACGACTGGGGATACTGGCAGGTCGTCGAAATCGGAGTCGAAATAGGTCGGCGTCTGGCCGCCCACGGCGTCAATCTGCTGGTGAAAATAACCCTGCCGGTAGAGCAGGCCGACCCCGACGAAGGGCAGGCCCATGTCGGACGCCGCCTTGCAGTGATCGCCAGCAAGAATGCCAAGGCCGCCGGAATAGATCGGCAGGCTTTCGTGAAAACCGAACTCGGCACAGAAATAGGCGATCAGGTCGTCTGCCTGAAATTGCTGGGCGTGCGCGTAGGCTGATGGCGGCATGTCGTGATAGCTGTCGTAGGCAGACAGCACCCGGTTCAATCGGCCGAGAAAGATCGCGTCATCGGCGGCGGCCTCGAGGCGTTTTTGGTCGATGCGCTTCAGGAAGGCCTTGGGGTTGTGGCTCACCGCTTGCCAGAGCGGACGCGACAGGCTCGAGAAAAGTGCACGGGTTGGGCGATCCCAGCTATACCAGAGGTTGTTCGCCAACTCTTCGATGCGGGCCAGTCGGGCCGGGATGGTAGGGTTGACTTCGAGCGGGTAGAGCGTGCCGGGCATTACGGTCTCCACGAAAGGTTGGGTCACTGATATTGTAATGTAAGGGTCCGCCATCGGCTGGGCGTGCGGGCGCGAGTTTGGTTCGACGGTTTGTGGTTTTGGACACTACAATGAGTAAGATATCGCTCAAAATGAATGACGATGACCAAATCTGCATTCCAACCGCACGGACAATTTGAATACGCCGTACGGGGACGCGTTCTCCATCTACGCGCGCGCGGCCCCTGGAACAGGGAGTTGATCGAGCAATATAAGGCTGATCTTGCCCAGAAGATGGCGCCGTTGTTTGGTGCACCTTGGGGAGTGCTGGCGACGGTTGTCGAGGAAGGCATTCACACGCCCGAGTCGCTCGAATCGATGGTCGAGGGCATTCGTGCACACCGCAAACTTGGACGCTGCGGAACAGCCGTTGTGTTTGAGCGTGTCTATGGCGAATCTCTGGTTCGCAACATGCTCGAACGCATGTATCGGCAAGCAGGCGAGCCGGTCGCCTTTTTCCATGATTCCGATGAGGCCCTTATCTGGCTACTGGCACGCATTGAAGCTGTATTGCCGTAGATCAGGGGGTATTCACTACCGCCACCCATTTTGGGGCGTTGTAATTGAGCAATGTGGCGAATTTTGTGGCTGGCTTTGATCTGCGTCGGCAATAAGACAGAGGTAATATGATAGGCTGAATCCATCCAGCCAATCTGCCAATATAGCCTGTCGATGAAGAAGAACCTGCCTGTCAGCCAAGTCGAACGTCCTTTCCCCGTTGGAAAATACATCGTGTCACGCACCGACCTCAAGGGCGTGATTACCTACGCCAACGATGCCTTTGTTGAGATCAGTGGTTTCACACGGCAAGAAACCATAGGGCAGAGTCACAATCTCGTTCGCCATCCGGACATGCCGTCAGCTGCGTTTGCCGATTTGTGGCGGACGGTCAAGGCAGGCAGTCCCTGGCGGGGCATTGTCAAAAATCGCTGCAAGAACGGCGATCATTATTGGGTCGAAGCTTTGGTCGTGCCGGTGCGGCAGAATGATCAGACCATCGGCTACATGTCGGTCCGTACGCCGCCCAGTCGGCAGGAAATCGGCGAGGCCGAGGCATTGTATGCGCGTCTCAACGCGGGCGATGCACGCCTGCCGAAAACAGGGTGGTGGGTGCGCCAATCACTGCGTGGCAAGCTGACCGGGCTGGTCGCCGTGATGCTGCTGTTCCAGTTGCTGGGCGCGGCGGGCGCGGGCTTCGGTGGCGCCATCGGTCTGTCGTCCGGCTTGGCAGGAGGCGTTCTGGCTGTTTGCACGGCTCTGGGTGTAGTGGTGGGCGGTTTGTTGATTGCGCTACAGAACCGCAATCTTGATCACCTTCAGCGTATTACGGTCTGTCTCGACCGGATCGGCCAAGGCGATCTGACTGAACGTATTCCGCTGCAACGGACCGATGAACTTGGCCAGCTGAACAATGCGCTGATCACCATGCAGACGCATATCAAAGCCATGATGGCCGAAGTCGGTGAAGTCGCCCGTGAGGTTAGTGAGGGCGCCGCACTGGTCAACCGCGAGATGACGGAAACCTACCGGGTGTCGACAGCGCAGGCAGAATCGGCCAATCGTATCGCGGCGGCGGTTGAGCAACTGGCAGTGTCTGTCGAAGAGGTGGCGAGTTCTTCGAAATTGGCAGCTGAGGCGGCGCTCGCATCGCGTTCGCTGGTCAATAATGCGTCATCTAGCATGGGCGAGAGCCGTGTCGCTACGCGCAACGTAGTCGATACGGTTCGACAGGCCGAGACGACCATGGCCGAGCTGTTTAAATCCATCTTCGCCATCGGTCAGGTGACCAGTGCCATTGCGGGGATTTCGGAGCAAACCAACCTGCTGGCGCTCAATGCGGCCATTGAAGCGGCACGTGCCGGCGAATCCGGCCGGGGTTTTGCGGTGGTCGCGGATGAAGTTCGAAAGCTGGCCGAGCGTGCCAGCCTGCAAACGCGGGAAATCACGGCTTCGGTTTCCGAGATACAGGCAAAGACCCAGACTGCGGTGGCCGGCATGGAAGCGGCGGGTAGTCATGTCGCGCGTACCGACGAGGCGATGGTCAAAGCCGAGACCGAACTGAGCGAGGTAGCCGAGCAGGGTCAGAGCGTCGTCGACATGTCGCACCAGATTGCCGAATCGACGGGGCAACAGTCGCGCGTCGGTGAGGAGATCGCGGGTCAGGTCGAGGGTATTGTTGGAGCTATCGATCAGACCAGCAAAGCTATCGCCGCTGTCAATGAGCGGGCAAGTGCGATGCTGGACGTGGCGCGACAGTTGCGCGAGCTGGTTGGTTATTTCCGTTACATTCGGTGAGAGCCGTCTTGTCTGGGAACCTCAGCTCGCGCGGCGCATGGTGCCGCCGACTTCAGCGTCGCGGCCGCCGCGGCTGATTGGTTCCTCCAGGCGTCGGGGCGCCGGCAGATCAAGCAGACCGTACAGCGCTCGCAGATTGTCCCTGAATAGTCGGTCAAAACAGGCCACAGAGTGTGGCGAATTGTCACCGCCAAACCACCAGAACCAGTCTGAGCTTTCGCAAATCGACAGGCGCTCCAGAATGGCTGTTCGGCGGTTTTCGGCCAGGTTGGGCTGGGCGAGGACGCGGTCGGCTGACGATTTGGCTTCGCATAGAAGATCCCATGCGCGATTTTTGTCGGGATGTCCGACCCAGGTCGAAAACGTGCCGAACACCCAGCTTCCCGCCGTGAAACGGTTCATAGGCAAGCGCTGAGCGGCGTGCGCGGTCGCGCATTCCGACAGAGTCAGCGTGCGGATGCGCGCATGAGTGGCCAGCAGGGTGTAGAGATCATCAAAGAAATACCAGCCGTTGTAGGGATAATATTCCCAGGCGTTTTCGCCATCGAGAAAGACGGGAACGAGGGCGCCGGGCGACTGTACGGCCATGCTTTCGAGTTCTGCAATCAAATGGCGCGCGGCATCGCGGCCGTGCCAACGGGAATATTCAAATCCGATCAGGTCGGAGAGTTTTTCGTCGCGGAAAAAGAGGGTCAGCGTACCGTCAGGGGAACGCCATGGACGGTGCGGGGACGCTTCGGAGCCTAGCGAGTTCCTGAGCACGCTCTGGCTGGTCGCGGCCCAGGTAAAACCTACCTCGCCGATCTGGCCCAGAAATGCCGTCGATAAGGCGCCTTCGGCTGGCCACAATCCAGCAGGCGGTTGGCCGAAACGGCGCGTGTGGCTTTCCCGCGCCTGTTCGAGGTGGGCAGCGACGCGCGTGCGTCCGCCCGGGTAGTTTGGCGCGCTGGGTAGCCGGCAATCGGGCCAGGCTTCACGGGCGCTTTCAAAATCGAGCATCAGCGGCGCCAACGGATGGTGCGATGGGGTGCAACTGAGTTCGATCTGCCGTTGGGCGGCGAGGTCGCGGTAGCGCGGCACGATGCCGCGTACTACCTCGCCTAATGTGGCGAGTAGCATTCTTCTGTCATCCGCGTCGAAACCTTCACCCTGTGCCATCAGGCGACGCAGAGCCTGGCTGTCGCGGCGCAGGGTTTCGCCGGTCCAGGCAAGCAGCATCCAGCAGGCCAGGTCGCTGAAATAGGCATCGCCCAGATAAGCCTCGCAAGCGCGTCCGCATTGCTGCATGAAGTCGCGGATATCCCGCAAACGACGGTAGGGCGCAAAAGGTTCAATCAGCGTCGCGGCGTGGCCGCGAAACGCCATGTCGAGCAGCCAGGCGCGCTCCGTGGCATCGGCCCGCCCGCTGGCTGTGACGGCGAGCAGTGGATCGCGCCAGATCTGGCGGTCGAACTGGTCGGCGTAATCTTCGATCTGGTCGAGCAGCACCGGCACGAAATTCACGGTACAGCGGATGTGCGGATGCCGTTCGAGATGTCCAGCCATGTCGGCGTAGTCCTTGATGCTGTGAAGCAGCACCCAGGGCAACACGAACAGGCCGGTCTCGGGATGCCGGTAATCCGGCTGATGCATGTGCCAGAGAAAGGCCAGGTCAACCGATTGGGTGACGTCGGCGGGTTTTGAGGTGGCCTCGCTCATGCTTCGCTGGCTCCTTGGCCCAGCATTTCCGGCGTCACCAGTGTAATGCCGCGTGGGCTGACGTAAAAGCGTTTACGGTCGGCTTCCGGATCGACACCGATCTGCATGCCGGGCGGAATGACACAGCGTTTGTCGATGACGCAGCGCTTCAAGACGGCGTGCCGCCCGATGTCGACTTGCGGTAGCACGACGCAATCCTCGACTTCGGCCCAGCTATGCACATGCACGCTGGAAAATAGCATCGAACGCCGGAGACGCGCGCCGGAGACGATACAGCCACCGGAAACCACCGAATCCACCGCATAGCCACGGCGCTCGTCGTCGTCAAATACAAACTTGGCCGGCGGTAGCTGTTCCTGCCACGTCCAGATCGGCCAGTTGCGGTCGTACAGGTTGAGTTCCGGCGTAACCTGCGTGAGATCCATGTTGGCTTCCCAGTAGGCGTCGATGGTGCCGACATCCCGCCAATACGGCACTTGCTGTTCGTTCATGCCGACGCAGGAATCGGCAAAGCGATGTGCAAAAACACGGTAGCGGGGAACGATGTGCGGAATGATGTCCTTGCCGAAATCGTGCGACGACTTGGGTTCGTCCGCGTCGCGCTGCAACTGCTCGAAGAGGAAGCGGGCATTGAAGATGTACACGCCCATCGAGGCCAGCGCGCGGTCCGGTTGGCCGGGCATCGGCGGTGGCTCCTTGGGCTTTTCGACGAAGGCGATGACACGCTGCTCTTCATTGACATGCATGACCCCGAATTCCCTGGCATCCTCGATCGGCACATCGATGCAGGCGACGGTCATGTCGGCCTGGTGGCGAACATGGGCGGCTAGCATGCGACCGTAGTCCATCTTGTAGATATGGTCGCCGGCGACGACGAGGATGTGTTCGGGTTGGTAACGGCGAAGAAAATGCATATTCTGATAGACTGCATCAGCCGTTCCCTGGTACCACTTTTCCTCGTCGAGTTGTTGCTGGGCGGGCAGAAGTTGGATGAATTCGTCAAAGCGCCCGTCGAGAAAACTCCATCCGCGCTGAATGTGGCGGATCAGGCTGTGTGCCTTGTACTGCGTGGCGACGCCTATTTTTCGGATGCCGGAATTGACGCAGTTCGAGAGCGTAAAATCAATGATGCGGAACTTGCCGGCGAAAGGCACGGCGGGTTTGGAGCGATAGTCCGTCAACTGCTTCAGCCGGGTGCCGCGTCCGCCGGCCAGAATGATGGCAAAAGTGCCGCGCGTAAGCTGGCTGATGAAACGATCATTATCGTGATGTTCCTGCGATACCGCAGCGGGTGACGACGAAGTGTTGGGATGGGCGGCGGACATGGTGCGCTCCTAGGAGGGAAATGTCATGCAAGATGATAGAACGCTAGCGCAAGACCTGTATCTTTTCAACGAAGGCAGGCACACCCAAGCGTGGCGACTGCTTGGCGCCGAAGCCGATGCTGACGGCACGGTCTTTCGGGTCTGGGCACCGAATGCCTCGGTGGTATCGGTCATCGGAGAGTTCAACGATTGGCGGCATGGAGTGGACAACCTGCGCTCGCTCGGTGCTTCGGGCATCTGGGAAGCCCGGGTAACCGGTGCGCAGCCCGGTCAATTGTACCGGTTTGCACTGGTCAACCGCGATAGCGGCGAGGTACTGGAAAAATGCGACCCCTATGCGCGTGCGTTCGAGCAGCGTCCAGGGACGGCGGGGCGCATTGTGGCGCCTTCCGCACATTGCTGGCAAGACGGGGTCTGGATGGAGCGCCGCGCCAACCGGGACTGGTTGCATGCGCCGATCAATATCTACGAAGTGCATGCAGGCTCGTGGATGCGCCATCCTGACGGTCGTTTCTACCACTGGGGCGACCTGGCCGATCGACTGATACCGTATGCCCTCGATCAGGGCTACACACATCTTGAGTTGATGCCGGTGACCGAGCATCCGCTCGACGAGTCATGGGGCTACCAGACCACCGGCTATTTCGCGCCGACCGCGCGGCACGGCAGTCCGGACGAACTGAGGGCCTTTATCGAAGCCTGCCACTGTGCCGGATTGGGCGTCTTTCTCGACTGGGTGCCTGGCCATTTTCCACAGGACGACTGGGCTCTTGCCCGCTATGACGGTTCGGCCCTGTATGAACATGCCGATCCACGCCTGGGGCTCCACGCCGACTGGGGCACCCATATCTTCAACTACGGGCGGCACGAGGTCAGGAGTTTTCTGCTGTCGTCGGCGTTCTACTGGCTTTCCGAATTTCACTTCGACGGGTTGCGTGTCGATGCCGTGGCCTCGATGCTGTATCTCGATTATTCGCGCAAAGAAGGCGAATGGTTGCCCAACCGGCATGGTGGGCGCGAAAATCTCGAAGCCATCGAATTTCTGAAGGAGTTGAACGTACTGGTGCATGGCGCCTGTCCGGGCGCGTTGACCATTGCCGAGGAATCTACCGCGTGGCCGGCGGTTTCGCGACCCACCTATCTGGGCGGTCTGGGGTTTTCGTTGAAGTGGAACATGGGGTGGATGAATGACAGTCTGGCTTATTTCCGGCGCGATCCTATCCACCGCACCTGGCATCACGATGAACTGACGTTCGGTCAGATGTATGCGTATTCAGAAAATTTCACCTTGCCGCTCTCGCATGACGAGGTTGTTCATGGGAAGGGTTCTTTGATCGGCAAAATGCCAGGCGACGACTGGCAGCGTTTTGCCAACCTCCGTCTCTTGTTGGCCTGGCAGGCCTTGTCGCCCGGCAAGAAATTGATGTTCATGGGGGGGGAACTGGGTCAATGGCGGGAATGGGCGGAGAAACGCGAACTGGACTGGGGGCTGCTGGCCGACAGCAGACATGCCGGCATCCAGCGCCTGTCGCGCGATCTCAACCGTTTGTACCGCGACGAGCCGGCGATGCATGAACTCGATTGCGAGGCGTATGGCTTTCAGTGGATAGACTGTCACGACAACGCTCATTCCGTGCTGTCCTGGATCCGCCTCGGGCAGGACGGTCGCTATGTGGTGGTGGCCATGAATTTCACGCCGGTGGTGCGCCGTGCCTATCGTCTGGGGGTACCGCACGCGGGACGTTATGTCGAGGTACTGAATAGCGATTCCACCTTCTACGGGGGGGGCGATGTCGGCAACGGTGGCGGGTTGGAGGCGGTCGCCTCGCCCTGGATGGGGCGACCGGCCTGTGTTGAAGTCACGCTGCCGCCATTGGCGGCAGTGGTATTACGGCGCGATTGAACGCAGTCGCGCGGCGCTGGGAGACGTGGCAAAAGCGCGGCTGACCTATTTGAGTTTGCTGGGTACTGCCTTGCTTTTCTTTTTTAGCAAGGGTTCGGTATTGACCATGCGCTTGATCGGCGAAATGGCGCCGATTTCAAGGGCTCGCCCGACCGCCTGCGCGCGGGTCTTGACGTTCAGTTTGCTCATCGCCTGGTCGACGTGGTATTTCACCGTCTCTTCGTTGATGTCGAGGATCTTGGAGATTTCCCAGTTCGTTTTGCCGTGATATATCCATTGGAGGATATCGCGTTGGCGTTTGCTGATCAGAGCCTGGATGCCTCCGGCAAAGGCGTCTTCGTTTCCCTCGCTCTCAAGCGCTCGGGCGAGCGCAATGCTCAGGCTGGGTGTCACCAGTTCAAGCATTTCAGCCTGTTCCGGACCGGTTTCGCTGGAGAGCCTAGCGAACACGAAATATTGGCCGACCACGCCCAGGCGATCCAGCGTGGCATGGCCAATAATGTTGCGCAAGTCGTACCGGTTGAACAATTCCACCCACTCGGCGGGAAATGCCGCGTTGTCGCGGCCGCTCTCGAACCACACAGGTTTCTGCGTTTCTCGCCAGCGGGCCATTAACGGGCTGTCGATGCCACCCGTGGGGTTGCGCAGATCGAAAAAATACTCGATCGGAAAATGATGCGAGTAGTAGCGATACCCATACGACCCGCTCTCGGACCAGAATCCGGTGCCGCAGACCATGACTTCGTAGCCGAGCAGGGTTTTGAGCGGGCCGTCGATGATCGCATCGAGTTGCTCGACGGAATCGGCCTGCGTTGCCAGGCGGATGATGTCCAGCAACAGGCTGCGTCTGTTATCCAGAAAACCCATGGTGGCCCTATTCCCATTTGGTGCCGGTGTAATACACCGGTTTCCCATGAATTTTAGCCTATGGCACCGGCGTAGGGCGCCATTGGCACATAAAAGAAACGGCGCCCCGCAGGGCGCCGTGGTGATTTGCGCGAAAGCGCTGCTCGATCAGTAAGTGGCTTTCGGACCGTAGGTGTAATCCGCCGCGCAATCGAGACCGGTACAGGTCGTCAGCAACATGCGCTGGATGATTGCGCCAGTATTGGTCTTGGAGCGGAAGTGGCCAACGCCGTTGGTGGTGTCGCCGCCACCGACGTTGTAGGGCATGCCATCGGACCAGTTCCAGTCAACTTGCGTGGTGTTTGAACCTGCCCCGACGTTGATCTGGGCCTTGACGTTGCTCGTGGTGCTCGAGAACTTGGCGGTCTGGTCGCAGCCGGCCCAGAACGATGCCGTGGCGCAGCCAACTTGATCCTTGAAGCCAGCCGAAAGGGTGTAGAAAGACACGCCGGTGTGCTTCTGCGGCATTTCGCGCAGCGATTGGCTGGTGCCGGTACCGGTCCAGGCGTTGCTGATCCAGAGGCCGTAATACCAGCCTTCGGGGAAGAACCCGAAGATGTAGCTGTCGTAGTAGTTCTGCGAACCGCAGGTGGGGGCCGCCGCGTTGGCGTAACCAGTGTAGTAGCAGCTATAGAGGCCGCGCACCCCGCCACCGATATTGACGAACTTGCGCACGCTGCTCCAGTTGCCGTAATACTGGAGCGTCGCCAGACCCATCGAAACACCCATCGAATGTGCGACGATATCGACCTGAGTTTTGCCGGTGTAGGTCTTTACCTTGTCAATGAAGGCCTTGATGATGGCGTACTTGCTACTGGAATGATAGTTGTACTGCGCTGAACTCTGTTCGCTCGACGAGAGGTAGGTAACGCCGAAGATCTCGCAGTCGTTATAGCCACGCGCCTTGAGTTCGGCATAGACGGAACGCGGTGGCGTCGTGTAACCGGCCACGTTGCCTGGGGGCATGTCAAAGCTGATGGCGTTGTCGCCATTGCCGTGGATGAAGATGACCGGTGTTTTTGTGGCGGTGCATGATCCGCCGCCAAAGCCGCCGTAACCCACGCCAGGGGCAAAGGTGCCGCCATACTGGGTTTGGGTACCCTGGCAGACGTAGCCGCTATTAGCGCCGCAGGTCAGCGCCTGAGCAGCGCCCGACCAGAGCACGGCTGCGGCCAGTGAGCCGGCGCAGAGCGCGATCTTGCGCAGTTTCAAAAATTGTTCGATTGCCATGTTGTTCTCCTCGTGACGGCGATGCCTCGCATCGCGCATGAGGCTCATTGAAACAAAGGCTGCCTGCGCTGTATCTTAGGGAAAACCCTGATGCCGCAGTACGTTCGGAAGGTTCGCACCCCGCTATTTTTCGTGCCATGCCGGCATTTGGCATGTTGCAGACGGGCGTCGCGTGGTTAAGGAATTGAATCGATTAATTAATTTGGCAGCGGAAGCGGCGTGATGCGCTTTGCGGGTTTTCGTGGAAGCTGTTTGGCGCGGAGGGTCATCCTCCCCGTTTGGGGAGGGGGGGTTCATCCGGTTCGCCGTACGGATCGACGTGTGTCATGACGTCCAGCACAGGCAATGCCGCCATGACGCGGCGCCGTGCGGCCACTGTGATGGCATGGCTGGCGCGCACGTTGAGTTCGGGGTCGACCTCGATATGGACGTCGACCAGGATCATGTCGCCCATTTTTCGCGTTTTCAAATCATGCACGCCGAGCACGCCCGGCGTCTCGGCGACGAGGCTGCGAATGCGCTCGACCTGTTCGTCGGAGGCTGCGCGATCCATCAGGTCGTGCAGAGCGTCCCAGGCAAACTGCCAGCCCATCTTGCCGACCATGAAGCCAACGATCAACGCGGCGATCGGGTCGAGAATGGTTAAACCGGAAAGACTGCCCACGATGCCGATGGCGACCACTAGCGATGAAGCGGCATCTGAACGTGCGTGCCAGGCATTGGCGACCAGCATGGTCGAACGTACCCGTTCGGCGACCGCGAGCATGTAGCGGAACAACGCTTCCTTCGCCGCCAGCGCTGCCAGTGCCACCCAAAGCGCAGCCATCTGCACCGGTACGATCTGACCGGCATTCTGTAATTTGCCGGCGGCAGCCCAGAGCATGCCGACGCCAACTGCCAACAGCAGTCCTCCCAGTACCAGCGAGGCGGCGGTTTCATAACGCTGGTGGCCATAGTGATGGTCTTCGTCGGCATCCTTGGCGCTGTGGCGGTTTGCGATCAGTACGACAAAGTCGGCGACCAGATCGGAGAGCGAGTGGATGCCGTCCGCGATCAGGCCTTGCGAATGGGTCAATATCCCGGCAATGACCTGGGCGAGCGTCAGCACCAGATTGACGGCCACGCTGATCAGCGTGGTTCGTGCCGCTGCCGTTTGCCGTTCCGGCGTGTTCAGGGCGCGACTATCCTGATCCGACGGCTGAAAATCCATCAGACGGCCACCGGCGCGGGAATATGGGGGTGCGGGTCGTAGCCGTCGAGCCGGAAATCCTCGAATCGGAACCTGAACAGATCGTCGATATCGGGATTGATCCACAGTTGCGGGAGCGGGCGCGGCGTGCGCGAAAGCTGTAACCGAGCCTGTTCGAAGTGGTTGCTGTACAGATGGGCGTCACCCAGGGTGTGCACGAAATCGCCCGGCTGATAGCCGCAAACCTGCGCCAGCATCAGCGTCAGCAGCGCGTAGGAGGCAATATTGAACGGGACGCCGAGAAAGATGTCCGCGCTGCGCTGGTATAGCTGGCATGAGAGGCGGTTGCCGGCGACGTAGAACTGGAATAGGCAATGACAAGGCGGCAGCGCCATGCGGTCGACATCGGCCGGATTCCAGGCCGAGACGATGTGTCGGCGCGAATCGGGATTGCGTTTGAGCGCTTCGAGCAATTGGGTGATCTGGTCGATCTCGCCGCCGTCGCGCGCTGGCCAGTGGCGCCACTGATGACCATAGACCGGGCCAAGATCGCCTTTTTCATCGGCCCATTCATTCCAGATCGACACGCCGTTCTGCTTCAGATACGCAATATTGGTGTCGCCTTGTAGAAACCACAGCAACTCGTGGATGATCGATTTGAGATGCAGCTTCTTGGTGGTCAGCGCCGGAAAACCCTGTGTCAGATCGAATCGCATTTGCCAGCCGAACACCGAGCGGGTGCCGGTGCCGGTGCGGTCGGATTTGTCGTGTCCATGTTCGAGCACATGGCGCATCAGTTCAAGGTAGGCTTGCATGGCAGCGGATAGGTGCGAAAAACAGACATTTTACCGTTCCCGGCGAGCTCGTGCCCGGGTGAAGGGACGGATTGTCGTCGTGGTATGCGAATTCAATGATATAAATCGCCGATAATCATAGTAGATAATCTGACGGGAGCAGCACGATGCTTGGCAGCGTAAGCAATTTGTTCGGACCGAAGATCGATCACCCGCTGGCTGATCCCAAGGAATTTCGGCGCATTGTCAGCGAGTTACCCATCGACAATGCCTTCAAGGCGCTGGACGAGGTGCTGGGCTGGTTCGAATCGCTGGAGTCGGCGAGTGACTTTCCAGAAGATGCGCTGTTCGAGGTAATTCGCCAGCTTGAGGAATCGGCGCAGCAGCATGTGCGGCGCCTTTCGCGCGATTATCTGCACGCGCCGCGTCTCTCCAAAACCGAAGAAAAGCGGATGTGGACCATTATCCACGGATTCTGGCGTCTCGTTGCCAAGCTCTACGTCCGCTGTCTGGAGCGCGCCGCCACGGGGGGCAAGGACAAGGTCGGCGAACGTTTGCAGGCCGCGTTGCCTCTGCTGACCGTACGCCTGATCGCGGCGCTGGGTAGTGTCGTGAAGTGGGAACAGTTCCGATACGGCCCGATGCGCGCCGATGTCTGGCAGCAACTCGGCCGTGCCTACCTCGTCGCCGAAGGAGGCGGGTTTGCTGATCGCGCCATGAAGCGTTATCCGCACGCCAGCGAAACCACCAGCGCCAGCCGCGAATATCTCAAGGTGTTGGTTTTTCATTCCGCTTCGATGGATAGTCTGTTGCCGCTCGAAATCGAGTTGGGCGAGCGTCTGATCGGACATTTTTTGCCGAATTTCGTGTTCTCGGCGCGGGGAATCGAAACCAGTGTCTACTGGGTAGACCCGGCCACCGATCAGCCGCCGGTCAGGTTGGCGCGCATGCCCAGGCAATCCCCGACCTTGCGGTTTTTTCAGCCGGGCTCGGCGCGCGGCGAGGTCGATAACTTGCTGCACGAACTCGAACGTGGTGCTGAAGTGCCGGCCGATCTCGATCTGGGCGGACAGTTCGCGCCACGGACCCTCCTGCCGGTGCTCCGGCACCTAGCTCAATATTGGGACGCGGTGCCTCCTCAACGGCGTCACCAACGTCACCACGTCAAACACCGCATGGGTGTGCTGCATGGTCTAGTGAATGCCTTTGTCGTATTTTCCAGCGAATTCGGCACCCGCCCGCCAGGTTTGCCTATTGAAAGCTGGGTTGTGGAAAACGTCAGCCGCGGCGGTTTCGGCGCCCTGGTGCCTGATCAGCGGGCAGACTGGCTGAAGATCGGCGCGCTGATCGCCTTACAGCCCGATGGCGGCGACAACTGGCTGCTTGGCATCGTCCGCCGCTATCGCCGCCATTCCGAGAGCGAGGCTCGGGTTGGCATCGAATCGCTGGCGCTTCGCGTGCTCTCCGTCGAACTCAAGGCACGCACGGCGTCTTCCTACGCCGCGGCGTCGGGCACGCCGGCGCTGTGGCTGGTCGATGGCAACGAGACGGGCGAAGCCCGCCTCGTACTGCCGCCCGCCACTTTCGATATCCGCGAAAATCAAGAGTTCACCCATCAGAGCCAACGGTATTGGCTGACGCCGGTGGCACTGATTGAGCACACGATGGACTACGAGGTTGCCCGCTACCGTCTGAGCCGTCCTGCCGAGTAAATCAGGTCGGTCTTTGCGCCGATTTTGGGCGAAACGCCTGGACGATGGCCGGATCGGTCTCGATATAGGGGCCGCCGATCAGATCCAGGCAGTAGGGAATGGCGGCGAAAACGCCCGGCACGAGGATGGCGCCGTCGGCGTCCCGCGCGCCTTCCAGTGTCTCCCGAATCGCCTTGGGCTGGCCCGGCAGGTTCAGGATCAGGGCCTGTTTGCGGATCACGCCCACTTGCCTGGAAAGAATCGCGGTGGGCACGAAGCGGAGACTGATCTGCCGCATCTGTTCGCCAAAACCGGGCATGACCTTGTCGGCGACGGCCAGCGTGGCTTCGGGGGTCACATCGCGCTGCGCCGGGCCGGTGCCGCCGGTGGTCAGCACGAGGTGGCAGCCGCCGACATCGACCATTTCGATCAGCGTCGATTCGATCAACGGCTGTTCATCCGGAATCAGGCGCGTCTCCGCCGTCCATGGCGAAGCGAGCGCGGCGGCGAGCCACTCGCGCAGCGCCGGCAAGCCGCGATCTTCGTAAACACCCGTACTGGCGCGGTCGCTGATCGACACCAAGCCGACGCGCAAATTGTCATTCGTCATCGGGGGCCTTCTTGGCGGGCGCGTGGTCACTGCTTTCGAGTGCTTTCAGGGCCTGGAACAGGGCGCGGTAATTGCGAGGTGGCCGCGCGGCTTCCTTCTCCTTCAGGGTGTTGCGCCGCAAGGTCCGCAACTGTCCCAGATCGGCCTCCGGCCAGGTTTCGGCGATCCGCTGGAGAGTGCTTTCGTCGGCCAGCAACTCCTCACGCAAGCGTTCGAGGCGGTGCAGACGCGCCGTTTCGGCGGCCGATTCCCCGCGCAGCAGGGCCAGTCCGGCGGCGATGGGCTCGGGGTCGAGTCCGCGCATGAGTTTGCCGATGTACTGCAATTGCCGGCGTTTTGCTTCGTGCTTGGTGAAACGGTGCCATTCCAGCACGGCTTCGTACAACTCTTCGGGCAGGCCGATGCGCTTCATCTGGTCGCGCGAGAGTTCGAGGAGTTCGGCGCCGAGGGACTGCAAATCCTGCATGGCCTGTTTCTGGCGGGTCTTGGAGACGACCGGCGTCTCTTCTTCGGGGAGGGCTTTGCGACGCATGTTGGCGGGCGTGACGGGAGGGGGCTGATATCATAACGGCTTTTGTCTCCACCTGCCCTCATGTCGACTTCTCACGCCCGCTTCGCCTATCCGTTCGAGACCCTGCAACAGCTTGCTGCGGATGTGCTCGAACATGCCCGCGCCAAGGGCGCCACCGCGTGTGAGGTCGATGTTTCCGAGGGCTTCGGGCAGTCGGTCACCGTGCGCTGCGGCGAGGTTGAAACGATTGAATACAACCGCGACAAGGGCATCGGCGTAACGCTCTACAGCGGCCAGCGCAAGGGCTACGCCAGCACTTCCGACTTCTCGCCGGCGGCGCTGCGCGATACGGTCGAGGCGGCGCTGAACATTGCCCGTTTTACCGCCGAAGACGATTGTGCCGGCCTCCCCGAAGCCGACTTACTGGCCCGCGATCTGCCCGAGCTCGACCTCTACCATCCTTGGGCGATTTCGGTGGAAGACGCCATTCGCCTGGCCGGGCAGTGCGAGCAGGCCGCCTTCGATGTCAGCCCGCAAATTGGCAATTCGGAAGGCGCCAGCGTCTCCAGCCAAGAGGCGCAATTTATCTCGGCGAACAGTCTGGGATTCATGGGCGGTTACCCAACTTCTCGTCACTATCTCAGTTGCGCCGTCATTGCGGGCGAGCAGGACGCGATGCAGCGCGACGACTGGTATACGACTCGGCGCAACCCGCAGGCGCTTGACGCCGCTGAAGACGTAGGGCGGATGGCGGCACGCCGCGCATTGGCGCGACTGGGTGGGCGACGAGTGCAAACCGGTGTCTTTCCGGTGATGTTTGAAGCACCTGTCGCTGCGGCGCTGCTCGGCAATTTCGTGCATGCGGTTAGCGGCGGCGCGCTGTATCGCAAATCCTCCTTCTTGCAGGATTCGCTGGGGAAGCAGATTTTTCCGGAATTCGTTCGCATCCGTGAGCAGCCGCATGAACGGCAAGGGCTGGCCAGTTCCGCTTTCGACAACGAGTGCGTGGCGACACGAGCGCGCGATGTTGTGGTTGATGGCGTGCTTCAGGGCTATTTCCTGAACGTCTACACGGGACGCAAGCTGGGTTTGCCCACCACCGGCAATGCCGGCGGCAGCCACAATCTGCTGATCGAACCGGGCGAACACGATTTTGCGGGTATGTTGAAACTGATGGGGCGCGGCCTGCTGGTCACCGAATTGCTCGGGCAGGGCGTGAATTACGTCACAGGCGACTATTCGCGTGGCGTGGCGGGATTCTGGGTCGAGAACGGCGAAATTCGACACGCCGTCGAAGAGATCACGATTGCAGGCAATCTACGCGATATGTTGCGAGACATCGTGGCGGTCGGCAACGATGTCCTGGTGCGCGGCTCGAAACAGACAGGTTCCATCCTGCTCGACCGCATGACCATCGGCGGCGAATAATCTGCGCCAATAAAAAAGGACCGGCGAACCGGTCCTTGCTGGGCTGAGTGGAAGCGGGGAGGGGGAGAGGGGAAAGTACCGCTTCCTCAGCGTCAGTCGGTCAGCCGAGGAAGGCGGCGATCATCGCCACTTCTTCGAGGTTAAGCGCGTAAGGTTGAACCTTGGTCCAGCAGGTTGCCATGATGATCTCCGTTCCAGATAGTCGGCGGGATTGCCATGGACTTCATTCTAGACTTGTTAATGTTGCAGTGCACAATAGTCGTTGTGCGGTTTTGTAACGGCGTTTGACGGTGGCTACGCGGTGGCGTTGACTAGCGTACCGGTCAGTTGCCCTTCGCTGTTGACGACTGGCGGTGCGGCCGGGGATGATGGTGCGACCACTTGCTGAATTTGCTGGCGAATCTCCTGATACCCGGCTTGCAGGTGGTGCAGAGAACGCAATTCCGCAACACCCTGGCGCGCACTGCCTGCTTCCTGCTGGGCTTGATCCGAGCGTACCTGCCATTGGCGGGCGTATTCCTGTTCATGATCGGCTTGAGCCTGGGCGTCCTGCGCCTTGACGCGTAACGCACGCGCCTTCTGCTCGGCCAGATCTGCCGCGCGCTGGGCCTGTTGTACCTGCAACTGGGGCGAAAATGTGCTCGCGAGAGCCCCGCCGACTGGCATGCCTGCCTCGCTTCAGGCAGTGACGTTGATTCGGCTACCGGTCGTTTGTCCTTCAGCGTTGACCACCGGTTTTGGGGTTTCCTGTTTCGGCGGCTCTACACGCTGTTCCTTAGGCGGTTCTGCCGAGCGCTGAGTGGCTTGTTGGCTAGCGCGGGCATCGCGGGCCTGCTGGGCGGCGATGTTGGCGAGCAGCGGATTATTGCTGGACTGGTTGACGGATTCGACGGCCATAGTGCTCTCCTTTGACGTCTACTTTAACGACTTTACACCAATCTATGGCGTTTGCCATCTTTTCTCGGCGACCACGCTGACCGCTCCGCGTCCGCGCGAGTGTCAAGGGTGGGCCGTCCTTCATGCCCTGTGCCACGGCGGTGCGGGCGTTGGCGGGGGGGCGCGTCGCTCGTGTTATAATTCCTCCCTTTTCAAAGACTTGAGGCCGGCCCATGTTTTCCGCAAAAGACACCTTGGCAAGAATCGACGCCGAACTGTGGCAGCATATCGAGGCGGAAAATCGCCGTCAGGAAGAGCACATCGAACTGATCGCTTCGGAAAACTATGTCAGCCAGGCGGTGATGCAGGCCCAAGGGTCGCAACTCACCAATAAATACGCCGAAGGCTACCCAGGCAAGCGCTATTACGGCGGTTGCGAACATGTCGACGTGGTTGAGCAGATTGCTATCGACCGTCTGAAGGCCCTGTTTGGCGCCGAGGCCGCCAATGTGCAGCCCAATTCCGGTTCGCAGGCCAACCAGGCGGTGCTGATGGCCTTCGCCAAGCCCGGCGACACGATCATGGGCATGAGCTTGGCCGAAGGCGGGCACCTGACCCACGGCATGCCGCTCAATATGTCCGGAAAATGGTTCAATGTTGTCTCCTATGGTCTGAACGATAAGGAAGAAATCGACTACGGCAAGATGGAAGCGCTGGCGCGCGAGCACAAGCCGCGCATCATCGTCGCCGGTGCTTCGGCGTATGCCCTGCGCATCGACTGGGAACGCTTCGCCAAGGTGGCCAAGGAAGTCGGCGCCATTTTCTGGGTGGATATGGCGCACTACGCGGGCCTCGTCGCGGCGGGCTTTTATCCGAATCCGGTGCCGCACGCCGATGTGGTGACCTCGACCACCCACAAGACACTGCGCGGCCCGCGCGGCGGCATCATCCTGATGAAGGCGGCCCACGAAAAGGCGATCAATTCAGCCATTTTCCCCGGTTTGCAGGGCGGCCCGCTGATGCATGTCATCGCCGGCAAGGCGGTGGCCTTCAAGGAAGCGGCGACGCCGGAATTCAAGGCGTATCAGGAGCAGGTGATCGCCAATGCCCGAGTCATGGCCCGCACGCTGTCCGAAGAGCGCGGCCTGCGCATCGTCTCCAGCCGCACTGAAAGCCATGTTTTCCTGCTCGACCTGCGCGCCAAGAACATTACCGGTAAGGATGCGGAAGCGGCGCTGGGCAAGGCGCACATCACTGTCAACAAGAACTCGATTCCGAACGATCCGCAAAAACCGTTCGTCACCTCCGGCATCCGTATCGGTTCGCCGGCCATGACCACGCGCGGATTCACCGAAATCGAGGCGGAACGCGTCGCACACCTGATCGCCGATGTGCTCGATGCGCCGAACGACGAAGCCGTGCTGGCGCGCGTCCGCGAAGACGTGGCCGCGCTGTGCAAGAAGTTTCCGGTTTATGGGAACTGATCGCGCATGAAGTGCCCTTTCTGCGGCGCCGACGATACTGCGGTCGTTGATACCCGAATCAACGACGAAGGCGATATCGTCCGTCGCCGCAGAAGCTGCAAAGTCTGCGACAAGCGTTTCACCACCTACGAGCGGGCCGAAATCCGCTTGCCGCAGGTGGTCAAGAAGAACGGCTCGCGCACCGAATACAACCGGGACAAACTGCGGGCCAGTCTGGAACTTGCTTTGCGCAAGCGTCCCGTGTCTACCGAGGCCGTAGATGCTGCCATTTCCGGCATTGAAGAAAAACTGATGTTGCTCGGCGAACGCGAGGTGTCGACGCAACAGGTGGGCGAACTGGTCATGCGTGAGCTGAAGCGTCTGGACAAGGTGGCCTACATCCGCTTTGCGTCTGTTTACCGCAATTTCGAGGATGTCGACGCCTTCTCCAAGGCGATCCGCGAAGTGTCTCCCCGCAAGAAGTGATGTTCTCCGCCGCCGACCACGCGTACATGGCGCGAGCCTTGCGGCTGGCCGAGCGCGGCATGTTAACGGCGACGCCGAATCCGCGCGTCGGTTGTTTGCTAGAGAGGGATGGCGTTGTGGTGGGCGAAGGCTGGCACGAACGCGCTGGCGGCCCTCACGCCGAGGCCCATGCGCTGGCCAAGGCGGGGGCGCGGGCGCGGGGGGCGACTGCTTATGTCACGCTCGAGCCCTGCAGCCATCAGGGCCGTACGCCGCCCTGCGCGGACGCGCTGATTGCGGCTGGCGTCGCCCGGGTGGTGGCTGCGATGGGCGACCCCAATCCGCTGGTGGCCGGGCGCGGACTGGCGCGCCTGCGCGCCGCCGGTATCGAGACTGCGTGCGGTCTATGCGAAGATGCGGCGCGCGAACTCAATATCGGTTTCGTCTCGCGGATGACGCGCGGGCGGCCGTGGCTGCGGCTCAAAGCGGCCGCGAGCCTGGATGGCAAGACCGCCCTCAATAACGGTCGGAGTCAGTGGATCACCGGTGCCGACGCGCGTCGGGATGGACACCGCTGGCGGGCCCGCGCCTGCGCCTTGCTCACGGGCATCGGCACGGTCAAAGATGACGATCCGCAACTCAATGTCCGCGACATCGAAACACCGCGGCAACCGCTGAAAGTGGTTGTCGATAGCCGCCTGGATATATCACTCGCGGCGCGCGTACTTGAGGGGGCGCCGCTGCTCGTTGCCACCGCTCGCGAGGATGCGGATAAGGCAGCTGCACTTTCCGAGCGGGGGGCGGAAGTGTTGTATCTACCCAATTCTGCCGGCAAGGTTGATTTGCCCGCGCTACTGACCGAACTGGGGCGGCGCGGCATCAACGAAATACATGCCGAAGCCGGCTGCAAACTCAACGGTTCGCTGGTCGCGGCGGGGCTAGTTGATGAGTACCTGCTATATCTGGCGCCCTGCCTGATCGGGCACGACGCTCTCGGTCTGTTCGGTCTGCCCGAGTTGGGCGATCTGGGCGAGCGGCGCATGCTGCAAATACAGGATCTGCGCCAGATCGGCCCGGATATCCGTCTGCTGGCGCGTCCCAGGGTGGACTGACTCGCCACCGGAACAGGGCGCTTCATTCGAACAGCGCGTCGATGTCGAAGTCGGCTTCTGTAGTCGATTCAACGGCGACCGGCGCGGCAATCGCGCCGCTGACGATCAATTGTTCGTAGCCATTGACTTGGTTGCGGCCATTTTTCTTGCCGAAATACAAAGCCTCGTCAGCGCGACCGAGCACGTCGGTCGGAACATCGGCGCCGCCAGCGCGCGTAAAGCCGATGCTGCATGTTACCTGCCCCACCTGAGGAAACTCGTGGCTTTCGACAGCCTGCCGAAAACGGTCAAAGCCGCGTGTGGCGTGGTCAGGGCCGTCGGCGTTCAGAATCACCACGAACTCCTCGCCGCCGAACCGGAACAGGCGGTCCTCGCTCCGGAAGGTTTTGCGCATTAGGTCGCCGATGCGAAGCAGCACTTCGTCGCCGAACAAATGCCCGAATGTGTCGTTGATACGTTTGAAATGGTCGATGTCGATGACGCACAGCCAGGCTTCGCCTGATTCCGCCGTGCGTCGTTCCAACGCCGGATCATCGTGCGAGTCCCCGTGCGTCAGCAGACGGTCAAAGGTTTCATCGAAGGTTTTACGGTTGAGCAGGCGGGTCAGCGAGTCGAGCTCGCTGTAGTCCAGCAGGCGGAGCTGGTTGCCATAAACGCGCGCAAGGCAAAGCAGGGTCTCGTGCTCTAACGCATATCGAGCTGTTGTCGTCGAGAAGGCGAGAAAAGTGCGTGTTTCGCCCAGTTCCGAGGCATGCAGGGGCACGATGCCGTAGGTTCGGTCGGCGAGGATGCAGGTAGTTGCAATGTTGGGCGACAAGAGCTTGTCTCGCAGCAATTGAATCCATGACTCTTCTAAAGCCAACGAAACGCCAGGACCGGTGTAAATCAAAATTTCCGCCGTCTGGTCGCGTTCCTGACAGAAAAAGGCGATATCGGCCTCATGCCCGAATATTTGCCCGGTCGCCCGTACCAGCAGCCGCGCCAGTTGCCGTCTGTCGCGGCTGGCTCCGAGGGCTTCGATGGCGGCAAGAATGGCGTGCAAGTAGATATCCAGTTTTCGGAAAGCAGGTGATGATTATCGCGAAGATTTATCCCAACGGCTATGCCATCAGGTTGGTATTTTGTGAAATGTCCTGACGCACAGTGGCTTACGCGTTGTTTTCGAACACGCCTAGTTCGCGGTTCTTGCGCACGGCGTTCCAGCGGAAGCTTTGCCCATTCATGACGATATAAACGCCGGGCGGCAACAGTTGTGTTGCTAGTACGGCAGCGCCCAGATTGAACAGCGCATCGCTGCCCTGTACGGAATACGGCACCATGGCACCGGTCAGCACGATGCGCTTGCCGGCGAGCGTCGGTGTCCCTTCTACCTGCGCTCGCCCGAGCACGGCGGCGGTTTCGGTCATGGTGTCGGTACCGTGGGTGATAACGATGGCTTCTTCGCTGGCGGCCTCGCAGGCGGCGAGAATGTGCCGTCGATTCTCGTCCTGCATGTCGAGGCTGTCGATCAGCTGGTTCAGTTCGAGTTCGATCGGCAAAGTGCATCGAACCTGTTCGATGATGTCCGGCAAATGGCTGTCCTGAAAGGTCAGGTGACCGCGAATCGGATCGTAGCGCTTGTCGAAGGTGCCGCCGGTAATCAGGATGCGCAGTCGCATGTCAGTTCTCCGCAAGTAGTGCCATGACCAGCACGTCGTGGTCGACCCCGTCGATCCGGTGGGCGCGGCGCAGCCGTCCTTCAAGGACGAAACCGCAGCGCTCGTAGAGAGCGATGGCATTGGAGTTGTCGGCGCGCACACTGAGTTCGATGCGGCCCAGACGGTTGGTCCAGGCCTTGTCGATCGCCGCCTGCATCAATTGCCGTCCAAGCCCCATATGGCGGGCCTCCGGAACGAGCGCGATGCCCAGCGTCCCGATATGCGCCCGGGCCTGACCGAACTGTGGGGCGATATCCACCCAGCCGAGTACCGTGTCGCCCTTCACCGCGACGAAGTGCGGGTCGTCGCGGCGTTTCAGGTCCCGGTAGAAAGCCAGCGAATCGGGCAGCGGGGGTGCGGCAGTGAGCGAAAGAAATTGCCGCTCCGCCGCCACTCTGCCCAGCGCGCTATGCAGGCTGTAGAAGTGTGCCTCGTCGGGAACCTGGATGCGGACGTCGGTCATTATTTTAAGCTACCGGTTTGTCTCAGTGCTGCCAACAGAACGAAGGTATGCACTATTGAAATGAATAGGAAAGGTCGTAACTTTGCCGACCCGCAGCAGCTTATTCGCTAGAAGATCAATTTTTTGACCTCGTATGCTTCCGGATGCCGAAAGAATTTTCAGTTTCGGCTTTCCTGACAAGCATTGCGGGATCTCAAAGGAAGCTTCATCTTGGTTGTCGGTGGCGTTGATACCGAGACGTTCCAGACGTATCGCTTCGAGCGCGCTTTGTTGCCCTTTGGACTTGATTTCAATAAGCAACTCAATGTCAGTGATTGCAAATTCAGAATTGTTCCAAACAAGCCAAAATCTATCGGCGCAACCACCACCTCCTGCATAGAAATGTTGGAGGTGGCTGACTTGAAGGTATGAAGCAGCTTGCGCCGAAGTCGCTACGATGAAGAACGCAATTGCTGAAAGCCGGCGTAGGGCTTTGACTGCCATCGCTTGCCTTAGCGTTTCAGGTGCTGCTCGAAGAAGCGCAACATGTGGCCCCATTCCATCGCCTGGTTGTCGCGCTTTGCGGCGCCATGGCCTTCGTCGGCGAAAATCATCAACTCGACCGGCGTGCCGCGTGCCTTGGCGGCTTCGTACATCTGCACGGCCTCGCCGACTGGCACGCGCGGGTCGGTGGCACCCTGGATGATCATCAGCGGGGCCTTGAGACGGTCGATATAGGTGACCGGGGAGAGTTGCGCCAGCATTTCGGATTGCGTTTCCGGATCGCCATACTCGCTGATTCGCAAGGCGCGACGATACGGGGCGGTGTTTTTCAGGAAGGTATTGAGATTAGAAATCCCCACCACCGACACACCGGCATCGTAAGCGCCGGCAAAGCGCGTCATCGCCATCAGCGTGCTGTAGCCGCCATAGCTGCCCCCAAAGACACCGAGCCTCGGCGCGACGCCATTCTTGGCCCAGTTCTGTTTGATCCAGGTTGCGGCGTCCTCAATATCGGTGATCACGTCCAGCCGACGCGCGCCGTTGTCGGCGTCGCGCCAGCGCCGGCCGTAGCCTTCCGAGCCGCGCACATTGGGGTCGGCGACGATGAAGCCGGCGTCGATGAAGAGTTGCCAGATCGGGCTGAAGCCTGCGCGGCTCTGGCCCTCGGGGCCACCGTGGAAATGCACGAGCACCGGGCAGACCTGCGTGTCGCAGCCTGGCGGACGGCGGACGAACATCGGGATTTTGGTGCCGTCGCGGGCGACGTAGTGCTCCAGACTCGCGACCGCGAAGCGTTTGCTGTCTTCCTCAGGCATCGAGCCGACGACCCATTGCGTCAGCTTGTTGGTCTGCCAGTCCCAGACATAGGTGGCGCGACGGGCCTTGACGGTGGCCAGCGTCACGTAGCGGCCATCCTGTGAAGTGGTGCCGAAGGTCTGGTGGTCGGCATCGCGCGGCCATTGCACCGGCAGCACCTTGAGGGTAGTGGCGTCCAGCGCCGTACTGCGCGTATATCCCGCCTCGTTCACCGCGTAATACAGGCGTTTTTTGGCGGGATCGAGCGAAAAGCCGGAAACATCCCAGTTCAGTTCCGGGGTAACCGGATCGAACTTGCCATCGCGCCAACGGTAGAGCCGGCGGAAATCGCCGAACTTGGGCGTCAGCACAAATAGCTCGCCCGGGCGCGGGCCAAAGGCGGCGGCGTATTCGAACTTTTCATTCTGGCCGAAGAGTGGCGTGCTCTGCTGCGTCGCCGGGTCGTAGAGCACGTATTCGCGCGCTTGCGAGTCGATCAGGCGCACCAGCAGCAGCTTGCCGTCGTCGGCGTGGTCGGCGATGCGCCAGAGGCCGGGCTGGTCGAAGACGGCAGTCTTGGTGCCGCTGGCAATATCGTAACGGAATACGGTGTAGTGGTTGGGCGCCTTTTCGTTGGCGACGAAATAGAGGGCTTGACTGTCGCGGCTGACGAAGCCGAAGAACGTCTGCACTTTGGGCAGATGCTGGACGAGTTTGAGCGGGCCCCCCTCGACGGGTTGCAGGTAGAGCCCCGGATACTCCTCGCCCTTGCGGTCGCGCGAGAGCACGAGCCATTTGCCATCGGGCGTGACGGCCAGCGGCAGGGTGCGATCCTCGCCGCCGGTCATTTGCACCGGAAAGCGTTCCGGACCATCGACACGCCAGATCTGGTCGGTGCCGGTGACGCGCCAGGTGAAGAAAAGGCGCTTGCCGTCGGGCGCCAGCACGCCGGAGCTGGGCGAACGCAGGTCGAGCAGGCTTTGTATGCGGCGCGAGATGGGGTCAGGCAGCGGCGCAGCGCGGAATTGTTCCAGCGTGGCGGGCGAGAGCGAATCGGCGCCATGTCCGCTGTAGCCGGCAGATTGGGCGAAACTCGGCGCGGTCAGCGTGATCAGTGGCAGGCACAGCGCGGCGACAAGGCGGTGAGGAGTGTTCATGAAAGTTCTCTTGAGGATGCGAATTCAGGAAGTTAGGGGGCGCACGCCGTGCAGCCCGGATCGCGGCCGACACGGATGCTGCGCCATTGCATGGAGAGTGCGTCGAGCAGCCAGAGCCGGCCGCACAGCGAGTCGCCGATGCCCGCTACCAGCTTGAGCGCCTCGGCGGCCTGCGCGCAACCGATCAGGCCGGTTAGCGGTGCAAATACGCCCATCACGGCGCAACGGGTTTCGACCACGTCTTCGCCTTCGGGAAACAGGCAGTGGTAGCAGGGCGAATCCGCGCGGCGCGGGTCGAACACGCTGAGCTGGCCGTCAAAACCGATGGCGGCCCCGGAAACCAACGGCTTGCGCTGGCGCAGGCAGGCGCGGTTGATGGCGTGCCGGGTGGCAAAGTTGTCGGTGCAGTCGAGCACTACGTTGGCGGCGGCGACTGCGGCTTCCAGCGCTTCGCCGCTGAGGCGGCTGGCGAGCGGGACCACTCGGGTTTCGGGATTGACGGCGGCCAGCGCGGCGCGGCCGGATTCCACCTTGAGCTGGCCCACGCGTTCCTGAGTGTGCAGGATCTGGCGCTGGAGATTGGTGAGATCGACGGTGTCGCCATCCGCCAGCGTCAGCGTGCCGATGCCCGCCGAGGCGAGATAGAGCGCGGCCGGCGAACCCAGGCCGCCGGCGCCGACGACCAGGGCGTGCCCGGCCAGCAGCTTTTCCTGACCCTCGACGCCAAGCGCGTCGAGCAGCACATGCCGGCTGTAGCGAAGCAGTTGCTGGTCGTCCACCTACTTGTAATCCCGCCATTCCGGCGGCGTGTCGTCGTGGTCGCCGTGCGGTTGCTTTTCCCAGGCCTGAACGTAGCCTTCCTGCTGGGAGCGTTTCAGGCGTTTTTCGGGGGCGCCGAGGTTGTGCAACTGCGTCTCTTCCACATAATGGATCAGTGCGCGGCGCAGCTTGTTCAACAAGGCGTTGTCGAGATGGTAGCCATGATCGAGGAGGTGTTCCTCGATCTCCTGTAGCGTGTGATCGGTGAGTTGATACTCGACCCCGACGGCGTGTTTCTCGCGGTACGCCTGCACGGCCAGTTCCTCCAGCCGTTGCAGGTCGTCGGCCGCGCCGGGCGCCTGATCCGGCGGAAACTTGGCGAAGATGATTTCGCGCTGTTTCCGCAGTTCGTCCGAGGTCATGGTGAACCTTACTGGGCCTTGGCCTGGATGATGTTGACGCCCTTCAGCAGGTTCAACGCCTGCTGGAACTGGTAATCCTGCTTGCTGGCATACTCCAGTCGCACGAAGGGAACATCGTCGGCATCGTCGTCGCGGCCGCCATCTTTGCCCTTGCCGGGTTTGCCGGGGGTTTTGGCGGTCGGCTTGGGGGTTTCCTTGGCGTCCTTGGCAGCCTCTTTGTCGCGGTCGTTGGTCAGGTGACGTTCAAGATCCGCTTCGCGCAGCTGAAAGCCCGTGTTGTGGCCATTGGCGCTTTCCTCGACAAGGATGTCCGGCGTGATGCCCTTGGCCTGAATGGAACGGCCACTGGGCGTGTAATAGCGTGCCGTGGTCAGCTTGATGGCCGTCTCGCCCGGCAGCGGGAGCACGGTCTGCACCGAACCCTTGCCGAAGGTCTGGGTGCCCATGACGACGGCGCGCTTGTGATCCTGCAAGGCACCGGCGACGATTTCCGAGGCAGAGGCCGAGCCGCCATTGACCAGCACCACGATGGGCACCGTTTTGGCGATGGCGGGCAGATCCTTCAACATGTCTTCGCCGCGGCTGCCGCGCTGATAGTCGCTGGCGCGGGAGAGAAATTCCTGCTTGGCGTCGGGCACTCGACCATCGGTTGAGACAACCTTGACGTTGGCCGGCAGAAAGGCGGAAGAAACGCCGATGGCGCCGTTCAGCAGACCGCCCGGGTCATTGCGAAGATCAAGCACCAGGCCTTTCAGCGGGCCCTGTTTGCTCAGGTCGGTAAGATGCTTGACCACGGAGGGCACCGTGTTTTCCTGAAACTGGGTGACGCGCAGCCAGGCGTAGCCGGGTTCGACCAGCTTGGATTTGACGCTCGCCACCTTGATGACTTCGCGGGTCAACGTCAGGTCGATGGGTTTGGGTTCGTTCTTGCGAAGGATCGAAATTTTGATCTTGGTGCCTGGCTTGCCGCGCATTTTTTTGACCGCTTCGGTCAGCGTCAGGCCCTTGACCGGCGTGTCGTCGAGCTTGAAGATCAGGTCGCCCGCCTTGACCCCCGCGCGGAAAGCGGGCGTGTCCTCGATGGGCGAAACGACCTTGACGAGGCCGTCTTCCTGGCCGACCTCGATGCCCAGTCCGCCAAACTCGCCCTGGGTGGTCGTCTGCAAGTCCTTGAAGGCGTCGCTATCGAGGTAGGTCGAATGCGGATCAAGGTTGGAGAGCATGCCCGAGATCGCGTTGGCGATCATCTTCTTGTCTTCGACCGGCTCGACGTAGCCCTGTTTGATGGCGTTATACACTTCGGCGAAGGTCCGCAATTCCTCGATAGGCAGGCCGGGTTTCACCTTTTCCTTGTCGGCGAAGGCCGGCAGGTGCAGGCTGATCAGGGCGCCGGCGATGAAACCGCCGATAGTCAGGGAGATTTGTCGTGTTTTGGTCATTTGATGCTGGCCCATTTGAGGGGATCCAAGGTTTGTCCTTGATGACGGAGTTCAAAGTATAAACCGGTTTCCGGGTTGCCCCCGCTGTTGCCGACGCTGGCCACCGACTCGCCGCCCTTGACGGCATCGCCGACCTGCTTCAGCAGCGAGTCGTTGTTGCCGTAGATCGACAGGTAGGCATCGCCATGGTCGATAATCAACAGGTTGCCGAAACCGCGCATCCATTCTGCGAACACCACGCGACCCTGGGCGACCGCTTTGACCTCGCTGCCCTCGGCTGCGCGGATGAAGACGCCTTTCCAGCTGCCCCCGCCTTCGCGGGCCGCACCGTAACGTCCGACGACCGCACCGCGCACGGGTAGCCGCAGTTGGCCCTTTTGTTGCGCGAACAGGCCATTGCCCGGCGTGGGCAAGTACCGGTTTTCCGCTTCGACAGGCTGGGCTTGCACAGGTTCGCGGCCTTTGACGGGTTTTTCGGGCGTGGCGAGCTTTTCGCCCGGTTTTTCAACGGGTTTCTCGGCCGCTTTTTCGGCGGCTTTGGCGCGCGCTGCCAGCAGTTTGGAGAGGCGGTCGACCAGCTGAGTCAGGCGTTTTTCGTCCTGTTGCAAATGGCCGATTTCCTTTCGTTGTCCCGCCAGTTTGGACGAGACCTCGGCCAGCACTTGCTGACGCTGTGAGCGTTGTTTTTGCAGTTCGGCGTGCCGCTGCTTCTGCTCGGCTTCTACCTCGGCGAGTTCTTCCACCTCGTCGCGGGTTTGCGCGGCAAGGGTTTTTTTGCGATCCAGCGTGGCGTGGATCTCACCCAGCAGTTCGGCGCGCGCTCTTCCGATCAGCGACAGATACACCATGTCGCGGGCGAGCTGATTGGGGTCGCCGCCGTTCAGCAACAATTGCAGGGCATCGGGCGAGCCGCGCATGTATTGCCTGCGCAGCAGTTTTTCGAGCTGACTCTGCTGTTGGAGCAGGCCGGCTTCCAGCTCCTGCGATTGCTTTTGCAGATTGTTCAGAGAGGTTTGAAGCTGTCCGCGCTGTCCGGCGAGTTGGTGCAATTCGCGCTGAAGGCCCGAAATCTCGCGCTCGGATTCGCGCAGGCGGTCGCTGGCGTGCGCCTTGTGGCTCTCACCGGCGGCGACCTCCTTGCGGAGTGCCTCGATGCGTTCGCGCAGGTCTTTCAGGTCCGCCTGTCGGCCGGCGATCTCCGGCGTGTCTGCGGGTGCGCGCGGTTTGGTACGAGCGTGCGCGGCGCTCAGGCATACGGCGGCGCCAAGCAGCGCCGCCGCGAGCCACGCGCGCGAACGCACTGCCCTACTTGCTCTTGGCCTGGTTGGCAACAGCTTCTGCCGCCTTCTTTGCCGCTTCCTGGTCGCCCAGGTAGTAGCTCCTGATCGGCTTCAAGTCGGCGTCCAGTTCGTAAACCAGAGGGATGCCGGTCGGGATGTTGAGTTCGACAATCTTGTCATCCGAAATCTTGTCCAGATACTTGACCAGGGCGCGGATGCTGTTGCCGTGAGCGGCGATGACGATACTCTTGCCGGCCTTGATTTCGGGTGCGATGGTGTCTTCCCAGAACGGCAGCACGCGGGCGACCGTGTCCTTCAGGCATTCGGTGCAGGGCAGGGCCGAGGGCGCGATGCCGGCGTAGCGAGCGTCGAAGCGGGGGTGGCGCTCGTCGGTCAGTTCGAGCGACGGCGGCGGCACGTCGTAGCTGCGGCGCCATTGCAGGATCTGCGCTTCGCCGAACTGAGCGGCCATGTCGCTCTTGTTGAGTCCCTGCAGGCCGCCATAATGGCGTTCGTTCAGACGCCAGGAACGCTGCACGGGAATCCACAAGCGATCCATTTCGTCGAGCGCGACGAAGAGCGTGCGGATGGCGCGCTTCAGCACGGACGAAAAGGCGAGATCGAACGCGAAACCCGACTCCTTCATCAGTTTGCCGGCGGCATGGGCTTCTTCCAGGCCTTTTTCGGTGAGGTCGACGTCGGTCCAGCCGGTGAAGCGGTTTTCCTTGTTCCAGGTGGATTCGCCGTGGCGCAGCAATACGATCTTGTACATGGTGTGGGAAAGAGGTGTGTGGGAGGAAAGTTTGTATTTTATAATGATCCGTTCAACATTGCAGAGTCACCCCGCATGGTCGAAGGAGCACCCTTGGAATCCTTGATAAGCCTGATTGACAAGCAGGAGCACATCGAAACGGCTGCCCGCGCGCTGAAGTCGATCGCTCACCCCTTGCGCCTGAAAATTCTCTGTGTGCTGGGCGATCAGGAGGTGTGCGTGCAAGACATTGTCGATGCCGTGGGCACTTCGCAAAGCAATATTTCGCAGCATCTGGCGATCCTGCGCGACAAGGGGGTGCTCTTGACCCGCAAGGACGCCAATCGCGTTTATTATCGCGTCGGCGATCAGCGCACCTTGCAGCTCATCGGCATGATGCGCGAGGTTTTTTGCGGCGTGCCGCGTTCCTACTGATTTTCCGGAAAGTACCCGATGTTTTTTGTTGAATTCCTGCAACAGAATATTTTGCTTGTCGCCATTGCCGTGGTCAGCGGTATCGGTCTGGTCTGGCCCATCCTGCGCCCTACAGGTGCCAAGACGGTCAGCCCCAACGAAGCGACCATGCTGATCAACCGCGAGGACGCCACCATCCTCGACGTGCGCGAAACCAATGAATTCGCCACGGGGCATCTGCCCGAGGCGCGCAATATTCCGCTGGGCAAACTGAAGGATCGCCTAGGCGAAATCGAAAATTTCAAGGAGCGGCCGCTGATTCTCTGCTGCGCCTCTGGCGTGCGTTCGGCCAATGCCTGCGGAGAATTGAAGAAGCTCGGTTTCGCCAAACTGTTCAATCTTGCCGGAGGCGTCGATGCCTGGCGCGGCGCCGGTCTTCCGATCAGGAAGGGGGTGCGCTGATGGCCGCTGTCCGCATGTATACCACCGCAGTCTGCCCCTATTGCATTCGTGCCAAGCAATTGTTGAATGCGCGTGGCGTGACCGAAATTGAAGAAATTCGCGTCGATCTTCAGCCTGAAAAGCGGGAAGAGATGATGCAGAAGACGCAGCGTCGTACCGTTCCGCAGATTTACATCGGCGAAACGCACGTCGGCGGATGCGACGACCTTTACGCCCTCGACGCGGCCGGCAAACTGATGCCGCTGCTCGCCGGGAATTCCTGATTTTCTTACCTGAAAGCGACACATGGAACAGCAACAGCAGCAACCGCAAGGCCCGGTTTTCGGCATCGAGAAGCTCTACGTCAAGGATCTCTCGCTGGAAGTGCCGAACGCGCCGCACATTTTCCTGGAACAGGAACAGCCGCAACTCGAAGTGCAACTGAATACCGAAGGCAAGCCGCTGGGCGAGGGCGCCTACGAAGTCGTGCTGACCGTGACGGTTACCGCCAAGATCGGCGACAAGACGGTGTTCCTGGTGGAAGTCGGCCAGGGCGGCGTGTTCCGCATCCTGAATGTGCCGGACGAACAAATGGAGCCGCTGATCGCCGTGGCCTGCCCGAACATCCTCTTCCCCTATGCCCGCGAGGCCGTCTCCGACGCCATCACCCGCGCCGGCATGCAGCCGGTAGTGTTGCAGCCGGTCAACTTCGAAGGCCTGTACATGCAGCGTTTGCAGGAACAGCAAGCCGCCGCCCAGGGCGCGCCGGCCGAGGCGCCGCTCCAGTGAGCGCCACTGGCCGCCTGATTCCGGCGCTGCTGGCGGCGCTGGTCGCCGCGCCGGTCTGGGCGCTCGACTACCGTTCGGTCGAGGCCCCGGCGGCCATCTTGTACGACACGCCGTCGAACAAGGGCAAAAAGCTCTACATCGTCCGTCAGACCATGCCGCTTGAGGTCGTTGTGCGGCTGGAAGGCTGGTTCAAGGTGCGCGATGCCGAAGGCACGCTGGCCTGGATCGAAAGCAAGGCCGTGAGCGAGAAGCGCCATGTCGTGGTGACGGCGCCACGCGCCGTGATTCGCAAAGAGGCGAAGGACGACGCCGTCGTGGCGTTCGAGGCCGACAAGTGGGTGGCGCTCGAACTGGTCGAGGCCGGGCCTTCCGGTTGGGTGCATGTCCGGCACCGCGACGGCGCGAGCGGATTCGTCAAGGCAACGCAGGTCTGGGGATTGTGAAGCTCACTATTATTGCGGCGGGTGCCTGGGGTACCGCCCTTGCCATCGCGTTCAGCCGGCGCCACGAGGTCACTCTGTGGACGCATGAAACCGATGTGGCAGCCGACATGCGCGGCAATAGGGTCAATTTGCGTTACCTGCCCGGGCATCGCATTCCCGACAATATTCGCGTCTCAACCGATTTCAGCAGTGCGGTGCTGGGCGCCAGCATGCTGATTGTGGCCACCCCTATTTCGGGGTTGCGTCCGACGCTCAAGGTGGTGCGGGCTGCCGCCCGGAATGTGCCGCTGCTCTGGGTCTGCAAGGGCTTCGAGACCGGCAGCGGTTTGCTGCCGCATCAGATCGTGGGTGAGATGCTGCCGGGCGACGCCGTTTTCGGCGCGCTCTCTGGCCCCAGTTTCGCGGAAGAAGTGGCCTCCGGCCAACCGACCGCCGTGGCACTGGCAGCCAATCGTCTAGACGATGCGCGCGAAATGGCCCGCGAACTGCACGGCAATCGCCTGCGTATCTACCCCAACGACGATCTGATCGGTGTGGAGGTGGGTGGGGCCGTCAAGAACGTTCTGGCCATTGCCACGGGCGTTTGCGATGGTCTTGGGCTCGGGCTGAACGCGCGGGCCGCCCTGATGACGCGAGGTCTGGCCGAAATCGCGCGGCTTGGCCAGGCGCTGGGCGCCAAACGCGAAACCTTCATGGGGTTGGCGGGGCTGGGCGATCTGCTGCTGACCTGTACCGGTGATCTTTCGCGCAATCGTCGCGTTGGGCTCGCGCTGGCCGGCGGACGCAGCCTGACGCATGTGCTGGAAGAACTCGGGCATGTGGCTGAAGGTGTCTACACGGCCCGCGAAGTCGAACGCCTGTCGACTCGGCTTGGCGTCGAAATGCCGATTGCTGGTGCCGTTTCGGCGTTGCTTGACGGCAAAATCAATGCGGCCGAAGCGGTCGAATTGCTGATGGGACGCGATCAGCGGGAAGAGTAAATCCGGCCGGCGCCGAATTCGCATCTCCACGTTTAAATCTCGCTCACCCTCCCGCCGCGGCGCCCGCGAAACCGTTCTGGCGCCACGCTTCATATACGGTTACCGCGACCGCGTTGGAAAGATTGAGGCTGCGCTGGCCGGCCAGCATTGGCAGTCGACAGCGCCGTTCCGGCGCGAATTCTTCCAGAATGTCGGGCGGGAGGCCCCGGGTTTCGCAGCCAAACACGAATACGTCGCCCGCTTGCAAAGCCGCCTGGTGTGGGGGCGACAGCGCCTTGGTGGTCATGGCGAACATCCGCCTGCCCTCGAATACGCCTCGGCATGCCACCCAGTCCGGGTGCCGTCGCACGGTGGCGAATTCGTGATAGTCCAGCCCGGCGCGGCGCAAGGCGCGGTCTGAAAAATCGAAACCAAGCGGTTCGACCAAATGCAGTTCGCATCCGGTGTTGGCGCACAGGCGGATAATGTTGCCGGTATTGGGCGGGATTTCCGGTTGAAACAGAACAACGCCAAACACTTGCCAGCCCCCCAAAAAAGGAATAACTTCAACTAAATTTGCCAATTCAATCCGTTAATGCGGATTCTTCAGGTTATTTGGAGTTTGGGATGCCCCCACCGCAAAAAGTTCGCCTTGGCGACTTGCTGATTCAACAGGGTTTGTTGAGCGAAAGCCAGCTCAAACTGGCGCTCGAAGAACAAAAACTGACCGGGCGCAAACTCGGGCGCATTTTCGTCGAAAGTGGCTATGTCACGGAAGAGGGGATTTCGCAGGCGCTGGCCCGTCAGCTCCGCATTCCTTTTATCGATCTCAAGCAGTTCAATCCCAAACCGGATTTGATCAAACTATTGCCGGAAGCCTCCGCCCGGCGTTTTCGTGCGCTGGTACTGGGGCAACTTGATGACGGACGCTTGCAGGTCGGTCTTTCTGATCCGACCGATTTGCAGGCTTACGATGAAATCACGCGCGTCACGCGGCGCGAAATCGATCTCGCGGTGGTCACCGAGAGCCAGTTGCTGTCCACCATCGACCGCGTCTATCACCGCGCCGAGCAGATCACCGGGCTGGCCAAGGAACTGACCGCCGAACTGGGCGACATTCCCATCGAGTTCGGCGAGTTGCTGGGCCTGACGCCGGGTGCCGAAGATGCGCCGGTGGTCAAGCTCTTGCAGACGGTGTTCGAGGAAGCCATGCGGGTGCGTGCTTCCGATATCCATTTCGAGCCGCAGGAACGTTCGCTGCGCATTCGTTTCCGGATCGACGGCGTGCTGCATGTGCAAACCGAAGCAGATGCCAAGATCGCCACCGCCGTCGCGCTGCGTCTTAAGCTTATGTCCGGCCTCGACATCTCCGAAAAGCGCTTGCCGCAGGATGGCCGCTTCAACATCAAGGTGCGCAATGCGCCGGTCGATGTGCGGATTTCGACGCTGCCCACGCAGTACGGCGAATCGGTGGTCATGCGTTTGCTCAACCAGAATACCGGTCTGCTGTCGGTGGAAAAGATTGGTATGCCGTCGCGTGTGCTGGAGCGTTTCCGCCACTCGCTGAAACGCCCGTCGGGTATGGTGCTGGTGACCGGGCCGACCGGCTCCGGCAAAACCACAACGCTGTATGCCGCGCTGAACGAACTGAACAGTACCGAAAAGAAACTGATCACCGTTGAAGACCCGGTCGAATACCGTCTGCCCGGCCTGAACCAGGTGCAGGTGCACGAGAAAATCGATCTTTCCTTTTCGCGAGTGTTGCGTACCGTGCTGCGGCAGGACCCGGATATTGTGCTGGTCGGTGAAATGCGCGACCAGGAAACCTCCGAAATCGGCATGCGCGCGGCGATGACCGGTCACCTGGTGCTCTCCACGCTGCACACCAACGATGTCATCTCCACGCCGATCCGCCTGCTCGACATGGGGGTGCCGCGCTACATGGTCGCGCTGTCGGTGCACATGATCGTCGCCCAGCGGCTGGTACGCATGATCTGCGACAACTGCCGCGAACCCTACACGCCGACGCCCGCTGAACACGAATGGCTGCGCTACGAGCTGGGCGACCAGGTCGATGCGCATCGTGCGGCCTTCCAGCACGGGCGGGGCTGTGCGCATTGCGCCAATACCGGCTTCCAGGGACGCTCGGGTGTTTATGAGTACCTCGAAATGAGCGATGCGGTGGTCGAGGCTCTGAATCACGGCGATCCCGGCGTGTTCATGCAGGCGGCGCGCCAGCAGATGGCGGGCGAAACCCTGCGACGCGACGCGGTGCGCAATGTGCTGGCGGGCAAGACGACGGTCTCCGAAGCCATGCGCATCAGCAACCAGTTCGAGGACTGAGGCCGCGCCATGCCGAATTTCGCCTACCGGGGTCGCGATGCGGGCGGCCAGTTGCAGGAAGGCATCCTGGAAGGTGTCGATGCGGCGGTGATTGCCGACAACCTGCTGGCGCGCGGCATTGTGCCGATCGATATCAGCGAGACCCAGAAGGCGCCGGCCCGAAAGACGTCATCGGGATGGTTCAAGCCCAAGGTCCGACACGTCGACATTTTGCTGTTCTCACGCCAGCTTCACACACTGCTGAAAGCCGGCGTGCCGATCATGCGGGCGCTGACCGGATTGCAGGAATCCGCCATCAATCCGGCGATGAAGGATGTCATCCGCGACGTCCGCGAAAGTCTCGAAAGCGGCCGTGAATTGTCGGTCTCCTTCGCGCGGCATCCCGAAGTGTTCTCCCAGTTTTATGTCTCGATGGTGCGGGTGGGAGAAGCCACAGGCATGTTGGAGGAGGTTTTCCTGCGCCTGTTCGAACACCTTGAGTTCGAGAGATTCATGCGCGAACAGGTGAAAACGGCGCTGCGCTACCCGATGTTCGTCGTGGCCGCTATGCTGATTGCCATCGTCATCATCAACCTTTTCGTGATTCCGGCCTTTGCCAAGGTGTTCAAGGGATTTGGTGCCGAATTGCCGCTGATGACCCGCATCCTGCTGGAGACTTCGGAGTTTTTCGTCAATTACTGGCCGTGGATGCTGGCGATCGTGGTTGGCGCCGTATTTGCCTTCCGCGCTTGGGTGGCGACGCCCGCCGGACGCTATCAGTGGGAAGGTATCGCCCTGCGCATTCCGATTGCTGGCAAGATTGTGCATAAGGCCGCGCTGGCCCGTTTTTCGCGCAGTTTCGCGCTGGGCATGCGCAGCGGGGTGCCGGTGATGCAGGCATTGAGCAATTCGGCGCAGACGGTCGATAACAGCTTCATCGGGCAAAAGATCGATGCCATGCGCGAAAGCGTCGAGCGTGGCGAAAGCGTTTTGCGGGCGGGGATTTCGGCACGCATCTTTACGCCGGTCGTGTTGCAGATGGTTGCCGTCGGCGAGGAATCGGGCGCATTGGATGACATGATGGAAGAGGTCGGGCAAATGTACCAGCGCGAGGTCGAATACGAGCTGAAGACCTTGGGTGCGCAGATCGAGCCCATCCTCATCGTCAGTCTGGGTGTGCTGGTGCTGATCCTGGCGCTGGGAGTTTTCCTGCCGATGTGGGACCTGGGCAAAGTGGCGCTGAAGCGATAGTGGAGCACGCCCGTTCGCTGCCGGATCGCTATATCGGATCGCGCTGGTTGCCGGGCGTGAGTGCTGTCGTGTTGATCTGCCTGTTTTCGCTTTGGCTGACCGATGCTTTGCTGGACGCCGAAGAGCTGGCGGAAAAGTCTCTGGTCGAATCGACAATACGCAATATGCGGATTGGGTTGATGATGGCGCAGGCCGAACGCACCCTGCGCGGAGAACGGCCTGACCCGGTCACCTGGCGGGGAAAGAACCCTGTTGATGGCCTCGAAAGTCCGCCGGCGGGCTACGCCGGGGCGTGCGTGGATCAGGGGATCGAGGGCGAGGTTCCGGGCAGTTGGTGCTTCGACACAACCAAAGGCGAGCTTGTCTACTGTGTACGTCATCACCGCTATCTCAAGATGGAGAACACGGCACCCGGCATCAAGGCGCCCAGGCTGCGCTGGCGCATCGTGAGTGAGCAGGAAATGGCAACAAACACGCAATACAGTGGTGTGCGTGTGCAATTGCTCACGCCGTACCATTGGCAGTTGGAGTAAGATTCGGCCCAAATGGCTCAAGAGAGCGTGCCAGATTGCCGATAACAAACGGGATTATCCGAACAGTGGGGAAAGTAAGAACATGAACAAAGCGAAAAAAACGAGCCGGGGTTTCACCCTGATCGAACTGATCGTCGTCATCACCATTCTGGGCATTCTGGCCGCCGTCGCGCTGCCCAAATTTGCGCAAATGCAGGCCGATGCCCGCATCGCCAAGATGAACGGCGCCCTCGGCGCAATCAAGGCAGCCGCCGCATTGGCGCACGCCCAGTTGATCACGCGCGGTAGCCAGGCCGGTTACACCGGAAACCCTACCGGCAACCAGGATGTGAATATGGAAGGTGTTGACGTCGTGTTTGTCAACGGCTATCCCAGTGCCGCGACCATCAACCTGGTCGCCGGGGTGTTGACGCCCGACTATACGGTCACCATTGCCGCACCTGTCGTGACCATCACGCCCGACGCCAATCACGCCTCCTGCTCGATTACGTATACAGAGGCAACGGGCGCCAATACTTTGCCGGCAAATAGCGGCCCGACCAATCTGACGGTCGCCAACTGCAGCTGATTTTTTCCAGGAGACTTTAATGAAACAACAGGGTTTTACGCTGATCGAACTGATCGTTGTGATCGTCATTCTCGGCATTCTGGCCGCGACGGCGCTGCCGAAGTTCGTTGACATGAGTGGCGATGCCAGAAAAGCGGCTGCACAGGGTGTTGCCGGTGCGCTGAACTCGGGTAGTAACATTAACTATGCTGCCGCGATGGCCAAAGGACAGGTTCAGGGTAAGGCGCTGGCCTCGGCAACCGCAATTGGCGCGCCCGTGATCGATACATCTGGCGGCTGTACCAATACCGTAGCTGGCAATTTGATGCAGGCGGGTGTCAGTTTTGCCGCGAGTGGCGCGGGAACCTATGCGCTTTCGACGGTTTCCGGAACACTTACAAATGTTGGCGACACGGTGACTTGTAAAGTTACCAACAATGACGATACGACGATTTCTGCTAACTTCGTTCTGGTTGGCACCAAGTAGGTAGTTCTTGAATTGAGGTCAACGCCGCCTGCGGGCGGCTTTTTTTTGCCTCGGGGTTTTGAGGCTTGCGGGCTCAGAACTCTATAAAGCTGCTGACCTGCCGCTCTATATATCCTACACTCCCCACAGCGCTGCCGCTGCTACTGGCAGTGACGGTGACGCGGAAGATTCTGCGGGCGTCGACACCTTCCGTGTAGTTATTGACTTCACATTGCACGTTGATGGCAAAACCTTCGAGTGAGAACCCGGCGACGGCGGGGGTGCAATCGGCCGCGCCGTTCAAGCGGGCGATCGCCCACTGCATGCCGCTGCGTGCCGCTGCCAATGCGCGCGAACCTTGAATGTCCTGGCTTGAGGTGATTTGCTGGCCGCTGCTGAAGGTGAGCATGAAGGCACCCAGCGCAACAAACACCAGCAGCACGAAGATCGCGGAAATCATGGCGAATCCGCGCGGTTTTCGGAAAGGCGGGCGGGGTGGCTTCATGGCGTATTGTCCACATGAACCTGGTGGTAAAGTCTGACGCTCTCGCCGCTGGGGGTATCCTTGATTTCCAGCATGATCGACACGAGGCCGTATCGACTCAGCGCACCGGTGCCTGATCCGGGGGGCTCATAAACGATGTTGCAGGTGCTGATGTTGCTGGCTAGCAGCGCTTCGGTGGCGAGGCTGGTCATTTCGCCGCAATTCGCTTTGACGGGCCACGGGCCAGTCAATGTCCGCGAATAGCGGTAGAGCGCGTTGTTCTTGCAATAGTAGGCGACGACGTGTTCATTGGCCGGAATGACGAAAAAGCGGTTACCGGGTGATTCGGCGGGAAAAGCCTTGAGGTTGAAAGGCGTGGTGGCGGTCGTCGAGAGCGTGATGCGCGAGGAACCGACCAATGCGCCGGTGCTGTAATCAGTCACACTCGCCACCTTGACGGCATTGTCGCCAATATAAGCGTTGTGACCAACCGTGCCATCGTTGTAGATGGCGATCACGTCGTTTGCGGCGATGCGCTGCGAGGCAGGGAGAATGCTGCCGTTCGGCCACAACATGTCGAAACTACCGTCGCTGATCGTGAAATCGAGTGGGTCGCCGTTGCCGCCACCGTCCGCAGCGGTGCGGTAACGGCCGCCCAGCTTGGTGGGCATGAATTCGATGCACTGCGAGGCGCCCGGCGGGCTGCGCACGGTGTTGGGCAGCGCCCGGTGGATGTCGCGCGACATCCGTCGCACGGCGGTGTCGGCGATATCCGTCAGTTCGGCCCGTCGCGCTGCATCGAAATAAGCGTCGACCGGTGTGCGCAAAATCGCACCCACCATGGCAGCCAGAATGCCGGTGATTACGATGACGATCAGCGCCTCCACCAGCGTGAAGCCGTTGTTCGTTCGGATGGGCGAGGGCGTGTTGGCCATGATCAGTAATTGGCCCGGTAACCGCGCAACTGGATGGTTTCGCCGCCGCCAGTAACGGTGACGACGATGCGCTTCAGCGTCAGGCCATTTACCGAGGCGGGGGTGACGGTGACGGTGGCCTGATAGCTGGCCAGTGCGGCGATGCTCGTACCGCCAAGCGTTGAATCGCCCCGGATGACTGCGCTGGCGGGGCTGCCACTGAAGCAGGCGTAGTCATCCACGCCGATATAGGCCGGTCGGTTGGCACATGGTGCGGTGTCGGCAGCGGCGAGTTTGTCGGCGTAGCTCTTGGTCAGCACTTCTTCCAGCACCGATTCGGCGAACGAGATGGCTTGTTTGCGGATCATCGGATCGGCGCTGCCGCGCACGGTCACGTTCATCACCGAAAGAATGCCGACCAGGCCGACCCCGATGACGACGATGAAGATGATCAGCTCGATCAGCGTCAATCCGGTCTGCCGGGGGCAGGAGGCGGCGGTGTCAATAGACATAGCCCGTCACCTTGTCGACATTGATCGGGGCCGACGCACCGGCGATGGTGATGAGGACGTTGGCGGCGGTCTGGTCGGTGCCGCCCTCGGGCAGATAACGAAAGCCGGTCACATTGGCGGTCAGGCCGCTGCCCGCGCGCGGGTTGGGGTTGGGCAGCGCGAGCGCGGTGTCGCAGGTGAGCGAATCGGCGGCGCTGGCAATGCTGACGGTTACCGCAGTGGCCGCGAGCGAGACGCATACCGTGCGCCGCTGGGCAATGGCGCTCTTTTGAGCGTAACGCAGGATCGACAGGCTCTGGTCGCGGAATCCGCGGCTCTCGAAGGTGGATTGGTCGAACAGGTGAGGCAGGGCGGTGAACGCCAGAATGCCGATCAGGATCAATACCGTGATCATTTCGATCAGCGTAAACCCGTTTGGGCGCGTCGCTCGCCGGAATCGGTGGAGTTTGGTAGGGGTCAATGGTTTTCCCGAATATAGATCGGGCCCTTTTTCGCGCTTTCGCCAAAGATGCCGAAGGTGGCGCGCGCCACCGGGTCGCGATCGAAGGTCGTCGCGCAGGTGGCGCGACCGCGCAACCACGGCGCCAGGGCGGGTGTGCCGGCAGGGTAGCTGGGTGTCCATCCCGGGCACATGTTTAGGGTCGCACCCAACTTCGCGACCACGTCTACGCTGCCCGAGACGTTGGGCGCGGCGATGGTGATGCTGCCTCCGCCGGCTGCGCTGGCGACGTTGATCGCAGTCACTGGGATATTGGCCGGCGTCAGCAGCACGTGGTTGCCGATGCCGAAATTGGCAGCAGTGAGAGCGGTGCAAGTATCTTGCGCATTGATGACGAACGCCTGGCCGTTCCAGTACTGCAACTGGAAGGGCAACACCAGATTCTTGCCGACCGGCCCGTAGGCATTGCCGATCCACAGCCTGCCGATGCGAATCTGCTGAGTGCCTTCGCTGCCAAGCGACGAGGAGACCGCATCGGCATCCGTGGCGCGCGGCTTGACCGTACCGGGCGGCGAGTTGCCAGCGGATCGGTCGAAGGTGAAGGTGACGTCGGTGGAGGCGGTGGTCCCGGCGGCAAATGCGGTGCTGGGGAGGTTGGCGGGCGCCAGCGTGCCCGGCGAAACAGCATTGGCGTCCGTCAGGGTAATGGCCTTGGCGAAATTGTCGGCGTAGTTCTGCGTCACCGCGCCACTTAGATTGCGTGCCGACAGCACCATCTTGAAAGCCTGGCCCGAATAGGTGAAGTTGCCGCCGGCATTGGTGCAGGCGGGTGTCAGCACACTGTCGAAGTGATGGGGGATGAAGCGGCCGAGATAAGTTGTGGCGGCCTGATTGGCAATCACGCAGCCATATCGTCCGGTGGCGTCGGCGACATTACTATAGGAGTTGGCGATACAGTCGCCGTTGCCGACATCGCCCGACCAACCCGTCCACGAGGTGTCATACAGGCCGGCGGCGGCAAGCCGGAAATAGCCGACTTCGTCGTAAGTCAGGTTATCCGCCTGGGCGCCATCGCCGGTGGCCGACACGGCCGGCGTGGCAAACCAGCCCAACAAGGTGCCCGGCAGCGTGCCCGGGCGGCCATTTGCCGGCTTGCCGGGCCACTCGACTTTGCCGGCGTCGACATTGGGAGCGGTGTCATAGCCCGCCGTCGCCGTGTTGGCGACAATGGTGAAGGCATTGCCGGCAATCGTGGTCGGTGTCGCGGTAGCGTTGCTGCCGTTTGCGGCATCCGCGCTTGTAGGCAGCACCGGGGTGAACGACGCGGGCCGGATGGCGAAGGCATCGGTGGCGCAGACCGTGGTCGCCGTGCCGCAATTGGCGGCGGAGCACACGAATTGAACCCGGACATCGCGGTAGGCCGTGCCCACCGCCGGTACCGCCACGGTGGCGCGTCCCGCGGCGAAGGTGGGCGTGCCGATGGCAATGGTCGCATTCTGCGCGGTCGGGCAATTGGTGGTGGTGTTGAGGGTTGGCGGGTTGGTGTTGGCGAGCAGGTTGATCGTCACGGGTTTGCTGAAAGTCGCATCGAGCGTGCCGCCCGGTGTTAACGCCACCAGGTTCAAATTAAAACCGTTCGGTGCCAGCTTGGTATAGAGCTGAGCGTAACCGTTGGACGCGGCCGTAGGCGTGCATGCGGCTTCGCAGGCGTTGAATTTGCCGGTACCGCAGGCGGTGACCGTTAGCGGCGCGTTTTCGCCAATACCGTACACGCCATCCGAGACGCTCACTGTGACGGGCGAAGCAGAGGCGGTGCGGGTCAGCGCCAGAACCACTTGTGGTTCCGCTACAAAGTTGTAGGTTGCGGTGCCGTTTGGACCCGGCGTTAAGGTGCCGCGCCCGTTCAACAGGGACCAGGTGCCAGTATTGTCGGATGTGCTGACGGTGATGCTGGTGCTGGTGGTGAACGGAAGATGTTCCTTGGTGTGTGCGGTGATCGTCACTTGAGGCGGCTGACACGCCGGCGCCGAACCGGCGGTGGAGATCGAGTAGTGATGCATGCAAACGGTGTTGACCTGATTCATCACCTGGGTGATTTTGGCCAACGGCGCTGCGTAGTTGTACACATTCACCTCATCAAGCACACCGTTCAGCGAGTTTGAGGTACCGTTCTGACCGACCAATCCGGCGCGGTTGCCACCCAGATACAGTGTGCCGATCTGCGGCGACAAGGTTGTGGTGGTGGAGGTAAAGGCGGTCTGCGCCTGCTGCACGCCGTCGACATAGATGGTCAGTTTGTCGTTATTGGCGGTGGCAAGATTGTTGAGATTCCACGTCACCGCGATGTGCTTCCAGGTGTTGGCGGCGACCGTCAACGCCGGCGTCTCGACGACGCGCAGCGCGCCGGTGTTGTCGGTAACGATGAAGCGCAGCTTGCCGGCATTGGCATCGGTTCCGCCGCGGCGGACCATGAAGAACCACTGCCCGTTCACCGTGGTGGCGTCGAAAAGTTGAGCATCCTGAGTGCCGCCGCCGGACCAGGCGGTGTTGGATTTGTACCAGAATGCGATCATGCCCGCGTTGCCGATATTGGCCATGGTGGTGCCGGTGTCAATGGCGTTGTTACCCGTGCCGGAAATGGCTGCGCCCCGGCAGACCTTGCCATCAGTGGTGGGTTGAGTCGTGCCGACCGGCGAGCCGTGCCGACCGGACGCGCTGGAGTCGATCACCTGGCCGGCGCCCGACCAACTGCTCTGTTCCATCCGGTATTCGATCACCGGCCGGGGGGTGTAATAGCGGATAGCCGTGTTCTGCTGGGGGTAGCCTACCGACGGTGCCTCGTAGTCGGTTGTCGACACCTGCCAGCCGACCTGCCCGGTCAACGCGCCGGGGCCAGGAATGTCGGTGCCGTATTGATAGATGAACTCGCCGTTTTCCTGAAGAATGACCTGAATGTTGTAGTTGCCGGTGGTGGTACTCGTGGCCGTCCATTCGGGCACGTTGTTCCAGGTGACAACGAATTGCCGGTTGGGTGCCGAGCCTAGCGTCTTGTAGCTGATGTAGCAGGCATTGGTGCCGGATCGGCGCACGCAACTGGTGACGTAGGCGGTCGTTTCGGACTGCAGCGTGGGGTCGAGGTCGTTGCCGAAAATGCGCAAGGTGTAATTCAACCCGGCGTTCGGAATCGGAATCTGGGTGACCGGGCTGCCGAAACCGCAGGTGGTGTTGTCATAGGCAGGGGCCGTGTTGACGAACTGGAGCCGGCCGTTGGTCATGATCCGGACTTTGTCGAAAGTGCGATCGCCAAAGAAAAAATTGAACCCGAGTGGGATGGCGTCGCTGATCGTGTCGTCGATAACGGGTGGTGTCGTGCCGCAGGCAGATGTTCCGACCGTGCCGTTGAACTTGTAGGGGAGGGTGTTGTAGCCCACCTTCGGGTGCGTCGACGCGTCTATCCAGCTAAAGGTGGTAGCCGTGTTGGCATAGGTGGCGGCGCCTGCGGACGGACAGATGCTCATGCTGGCAATGAGGGTCAGTCCGGCCATCAGGCGTTGGAAAAAGACCCGTTTCCCCGACATGCGCTCTCCAGACTTGAAAATACTCAAAATTCGTTCGTGTGGCATCGGGTGTTGAGCCTCTTGCCTGCACCAGGGCAATGGTAGATTGCCCCTCCCGACAGGCCCCAAGGATACGCTGCCACCTGCCCGTGGGCAAGGTTGCAAAGCGCCTTGGGGAGTGAATCTGCGCGTTTGCAACCGTGCTTTCGACGGGCGAGTTGGCATTCTTCGACAAGGTCGTGCAAAGAACCCCGAATGTCGCCATATTCGCCTTGAAATTTAGGGTCTTGGCGATTATTCTTGAGCCACTTTGAAATTGACGGGGCAGAATGCTTTCGTTCTTGCAAACAAGAAGAAAAAAGGGCTGGTTGTCGGTGATTCGGCGGGGGGGGCGTTTCGATCTGGCCCATGCCGTGCGAGAAACGGGAAGGCGCCCTGCCATCGAGCTTTGCGAATCCTTCCGGATTGAGCGCGACGAGCTTGACGCCTTGCAGCGCCTGTACGTCGCGCGCAAGCTCGGCGCGTATCAGGTGACGACCTTGCTGGGCGACGACGAATACCGCTTGTTGCAAGTCGAAGCGCCGAATGTGCCCGAAGACGAGCGCGCGCAGGCGTTGCGTTGGCGCTTGAAGGATCTGGTCGACTTTCCGGTGGCGGGCGCGGCGCTCGGTGTGCTCGAAATTCCGCTTGAAGGTGCCGCGACGGGCCGCCAGTCGAATGTCTTTGCCGCGGTCGCGCCAGAATCGAGAGTTGGTCCGAAACAGGGGCTGTTCCATCGCGCCAAACTCGATCTGGCGGCGATTGAAATCCCGGAAACCGCGATGCGCAACGTGGCCACGTTGTTTGAAGAACCCAATCGTGGCCTGGCCTTTCTGTCTCTGTCGGAAAACGACAGCATGTTGCTGATCACCTATCGCGGTGAACTCTATTTCTCTCGACGTATCGAAGTTTCGGCGGTGCAGCTGGCCGAGGCGGATGGCGAGCGCCGCCAGCAAATGCTCGAACGTCTGGCCCTTGAACTTCAGCGCACATTCGACAATTTCGACCGGCAATACGGGTTTATCTCCGTATCACGCCTGATAATCGCGGTCGAGCGTGCGGTGCCCGAGTTGCTCCCGTCGCTGGCGGATAATCTGTATCTGCCGGTGCAGGCGATGGACCTAGGTGGCGTCATTGAATTCGCCAACGTGCCCGAGTTGCGCGCGCCCGAAAGGCAGGCGCAATGCCTGCTGGCAATTGGTGCGGCGCTGAGGGCGGAGACATGAGCCAGCAGATCAATCTCTTCCTGCCCGCGCTCCAGCCCCGGCGCGACTGGTTGTCGTTTAACGCGGTAGCAGCGTGGTCGGTGTTGCTGATCGTGCTGTGCCTGGGACTCTGGGTGGCGCTGGCGCAGCGTGTGGCGAATTTGGCGGCCGAGGACGCCGCCGTTCAGACGGAACTGAAAGCGGCGCAGGCCGATCTGGGTGCCAAGACCGTGGCGCTGGCGGGGCGCAAACCCGATGCAGCCCTGTTGGTGCAAATCGCGACGGCGGAATCCGAGTTGAAGTTGCGCGAAGAAGCCCTGCGCGTGATCGAGAGCGGCCAAGCGGGTAACGATGCGGGGTTTTCGGCCAGTCTGCGCGCGCTGTCGCAACAGACCGTGCCTGGCGTGTGGCTGACCGGGTTTGTCCTGCATCCGTCCGAACTCGAGTTACGCGGACGTCTGACCGACCCTGCCCTGTTGCCGCTCTATATCCGCCGTTTGAATAGCGAGAGCGCTTTCCGCGACCGTCGTTTTGCCGAACTTGACGTTCAGCGGGGCGAATTGCCGCGCGGCGAGAATGCGCCGCGTGATGCCGCGCCGGTCCGTGCCGGGTTTGTCGATTTTGCGCTGCGGGCGCAACCCGACAAGGGCGCGACTGGAGAGAAGCCGCGATGAGCCAAGCCCCCGCGTTCTGGCGCCAGATCGCCGCGCGCTACCAGGCACTGACCCTCCGCGAAAGGCGGGTAGTGGCGCTGCTGGCGATTCTGGGGCCGGCGCTGCTGCTCTACACGCTGGTGCTCGATCCCGCATTCAAGCGACAACAGGCGCTCAAGGCGAGTCTGGCGTCGGGTACCCAGCAGATAGTCGATCTGAAACGCCAGACGGCGGTGATCGACGAACAGTTGCGGCTCGACCCCGATGCCGATTCCAAGGCGCAGCTTGCCCGCCTGCGTGAGGCACTGGGCGGCGCCGACGGGCGTTTGAAAAAGCTGGAAGACAGCATGATTCCGCCCAACCAGATGAACGCGACGCTGGAGCGCATTCTGGCGCGGATTCCCAACCTGCAGTTGGTGAGTCTGAAAACCCTGCCGCCGGAAAGCGTGCTGGCACCGCCCAAGACTGACGCCAAGGAAGCCGGCGATGGTCAGAAACCCGCCATCGCCCGGCCTTTCGACCTCTATCGGCACGGCATCGAAATTCGCCTCGAGGGCAGTTACGCCGATCTCCATGCGTACGTTTCGCATTTGGAGCACGAGCAGAAGAAACTGCTGTGGGGCCGGCTACAGTTTGAAGTGAAGAAGCACCCGACCATCGGCATGACCTTGCTCATATACACCCTGAGTTCGGATAAGGCGTGGTTGTCGATATGAAAAATTGGCCCTTCCTCTTTCTCTTCGCCAGTGGTCTGGCCTGCGCCCAGACCCTGAACGATCCGACTCAACCGCCCGCCGCCTTTGCCGCGCCGACTGGTGCCAGCGCGCCCATTTCGAGCGAGGGTGGCCTGCGGTTGCAATCGGTGATGTTGCCGCGAGGAGGGCGCCCGGTCGCTGTGATCGGCGGGCAAAGCGTGCGTCTGGGCGAGAAGCTTGGCACGGCGCGGCTGGTGGCGGTCAATGAAAAGGAAGCGGTGCTCAAGGGGCCGGAGGGCGTGCAGCGCCTCTTCCTCACGCCGGGGGTTGAAAAAACGGGAACTCGCGTCGAAACCCCTTCAGGGCGTTCGGCGAAGAAAAAGGATAAGCGATGAAAAGATTTTCACTGCTCTGCGCGGTCTTCATGCTGGCAGCGTGCCAGGGGCCGACGGTGCGTCCGGGCGACACGCATGATCGCATCTCGCAGGAACTGAAGGATGCCGCCGCGCAGAAGAAGCGGAATGCCGCGAACGAAGCGGCCATCGGCCAGGCGATGCTGCCGGTGCTGCCTTCCGAAGTGCCGCAGCCGCAGCCGAAAGCCGACGCGCGCTTCGATCTGGCGGTGAATAATGCCGCCGCCAGCCAGGTATTCATGGCGCTGGTGGCCGGCACACCCTACAGCATGTTGTTCTCGCCGGAACTGACCGGCAATCTGACGCTGAACCTGAAAGGCGTGACCGTGCGCGAGGCGCTGGAAACCATCCGCGAACTGTACGGCTACGAGTTCAAGATTCAGGGATCACGCATTTTCATTCAACCGAACACCCTGCAAACACGGATGTTCCAGATAAACTATCTGGCCAACCGCCGTCAAGGCCGCACCGATGTTCGTGTGACCTCCAGTTCGCCCTCGGCGACCCAGCCAGCCAATGGCGCCGCGCAGCCGGGGACGACACCCAACGCGCCGCCGCCGACATCGCAGGCGGATCAAGGTGGTCAGGCCAGCGCCAGCAGCCGCGTGATGACGCTGTCGGACAGCGATTTCTGGAAGGAGCTGAACACCGCGCTGGGCACCATCGTTGGCGACAAGGACGGACGTGCCGTCATCATCAATCCAGTGTCCGGGGTAGTGCTGGTCAAGGCGATGCCGGGCGAGATGCGCAATGTCGAAAACTACCTGAAAGCGACCCAGCTGATTGCCGAGCGGCAGGTGATGCTGGAGGCCAAGATTCTTGAAGTCCAGCTGAAAGAGGATTTCCAGACCGGCATCAACTGGGCGAAATTCCGCGGCGTTAACAAGGGATGGTCGGCCGCCTCGATGGCGCCGGGCACGACGCTGGGGACGACCAATCCGCTGGTCGCCAATGCCAACGGCGAAGGCAGCACGACGGCGACCGTGACGCCGGGCCGCTGGGGTAACATTGCCACGACCGCGCTGGGCAAGGGCTTCTTCGGGTTTGCCTTTCAATCCGAGGATTTTGTCGCGATGATGAATTTCCTCGAAACCCAGGGCAATGTGCAGGTGCTTTCGAGCCCGCGCGTGGCGGCGGTCAATAACCAGAAGGCGGTGCTGAAGGTCGGCACGGACGACTATTTCGTCACCAACGTCAGCACCACCACGACGACCTCCGGCAGCGGCAGCAACGTCGTGTCGCCGTCGATCACGCTGCAACCCTTCTTCTCGGGCGTCGCGCTGGACGTGATGCCGCAGATCAGCGAAGACGGGCATGTGATTCTGCATATCCATCCCTCGGTCAGTCAGGTGCAGGAAAAGACCAAGATCGTCAATTTGGGTACCCTCGGTACTTACACCTTGCCGCTCGCCTCCTCCAGCGTGTCCGAAACCGACAGCGTGGTGCGCGTACAGGATGGCAACATCGTCGCCATCGGTGGCCTGATGAGCCAGTCGCAATCGGTGGATAGCGCCGGATTACCCTTCCTGCACCGTATCGGCGTGGTTGGCAATCTGTTCGGGCAAAAGGGCGATACTTTTGCCAAGCGCGAACTCGTCATTCTGCTCAAGCCAACGGTCGTGCAGGGTGATAACTGGCGCCAGGATCTGCTTGAGAGCGAAACGCGTATCGAAGCCATGCGGGTATGGCCCAAGGTGCAGCCGGGTACCACGATGTCGACGGATTGACGTGTACCTGGCGTATTTCGGCCTGAGCGAATTCCCGTTCGGCATAACCCCTGATACCAGCTTCACCTTTCTGACGCGCGGGCATCAGGAGGCGCTCAACACGCTGATTCTGGCGCTCGACGGTGGAGAGGGCTTCGTCAAGATCACCGGCGAGGTGGGCACCGGCAAATCGCATCTTTGTCGACGCCTGCTCAAACTGCAACCGGAAGGCACCTGCTCGGCCTATATTCCCAACCCGCGCATTTCGCCAGGTACCCTGATGTTGGCGCTGGCGGAAGAAATCGGCTTGCGTCCGACGCTGCCGTTGGACGATTATCACCTGATGCAGGAAATCAACCGGGCACTGCTGGCCAACGCCAGCGAAGCGCGGCGGGTGCTGGTCTGCATCGACGAGGCGCAGGCAATGCCGCTCGACACGCTCGAAGCCCTGCGCCTGCTCTCGAATCTGGAAACCGAAAAGCGCAAGTTGTTGCAGATCGTGCTCTTCGGGCAACCCGAACTCGATGTCAAGCTGGCCGAACCGTCGGTGCGGCAACTACTGCAACGGATTGCTTTTTCGTATCGTCTGGTGGGCATCGAGCGGGCCGAAATCGATAATTACCTCGCGCACCGTTTGCGCGTCGCCGGTTATCGCGGAGAAGCGGTGTTTTTGCCGCGCGCGGCGCGGGCGCTGCATCATGCCTCGCAGGGCAGGCCGCGTCTGGTCAACATCCTGGCGCACAAGGCGCTGCTCGCGGTGTTTGGCGAGGGGCGGCAGCAGGTCGCTGTGCGCCACGTCCGCTGCGCAGTGCTCGATACCGAGGGCGCGCGCGCCCTGAAATGGTGGTGGCGATGAGTCTATTGAACGACATGCTGCGCGATCTCGATGCGCGTCGTGCCGACAGCGCGGCTGGCGTTGATCTGCGGCGAGAGATCAGAATCCTCCCGGCGACTCGCTCTTCACCGCGCCCGCTTCTTTGGCTAGGCGTTGTGGCGGGTGTGGGGATTGCCGTGGCGGTCGTATGGGGCTTGTCTTTCAGCGAGCGCGAGGCGCCCGCGGTATCCGCGGTAGCGAGCGTACCTCCTGCCCCGGTTGCGACACCCGAGCCAGCGCCAGTGACCGTGCCCAGCGCGCCCAATGACACGCCGACCAAACAGACCGAAGTGCCGACGACGAAAACCGCGCTGCAACTCGATCTCTTGTTGCGCGAACCGCCGGCAGAAGTCGTGCCCAGGCGAGCCGAAGCGGCCAGTATCCAGCCAAACCAGACCGCGCTGCTGAAGAACGCCGCAAAGAACGACACACCGCCCACGGCGATTGCTGTCCCAAAAAGCGATCCAGCGTCAGGCAAATCTGGCAAAGAAATGAAGCCGACGCTGGCGGAAGCCAAGGCTGGCGCTGGCGTCGTCGAGAAAAGGCTGGTACTGGCCACCCCGCGTGATCGGGCCGAGGCGGAATGGCAGAGTGCCCAGACGCATTTGGCGCAGAACCGCGTCGTCGAAGCAGCCGAGGCGCTGCGCGCCGCGCTGAGGCATGATCCCGGCCACACGCCGTCGCGTCAGCTTCTGTTGAAAATTTTGCTGGAAGGCCGTCGCCACGACGAGGCTATTGTAGTGTTGCAGGACGGGTTGGAGATACAACCAGCGCAGACAGGCTGGGCCATGACCTTGGCGCGTCTCTGGGTCGATCGTAACGACCTCGCCGCCGCCGAGCGTGTGTTGGCGCGCAGTTGGCCGCATGCAGGGGGGAATGCCGCCTATGCGGGCGCCTACGCGCATGTGCGCAGTCGTCTTGGGCACCTCCGCGAGGCCATCGATTTGTATCATGCCGCGATCCAGAACGCGCCGACGGAGGGGCGCTGGTGGTTTGGGTTGGCCAGCACGCTGGAGAGCGCGGGTCGTGGCGGAGAAGCGCGCGATGCCTATCGGCAGGCGCGCAACTGCGGCAATTTGCCCGCCGAGTTAGCAGCTATCGCGGAGCAGCGGCTGGAACGATAGCCGGAAAATCGGCCACCAGGCCAGCCAATGCCGGTTCCGACGCGGCGCGGGAGCGCCAGCGCGGCAGCAAGGCCTCGGCCTCGGCCGGATAGGCGGCGACCGCCCTTCGCAAGCTGATCCGCGCACCTTCGACATCGCCCGCCAGCGCCTGGAGATGGGCGCATTTGAACACGATCAGGCGTGTCGCCGAAAAAGGTATGGCGCGGTCGCATAGCGCCTGCTTTTCGGCCAGCCCGACAGGTGAGTCCTCCTGTCCGGCAGCGTCGACCAGATCCAGATAGGGGCGGAACGGCGAGCCCGCCAGTTTCGCCACTTCCGCCTGAAAACGAAGCTGCCGGGCGGGTTCGTCCTGGCCGGGCAGACGGCCGTTGACGGCGTCTTCCAACCGACTGTAATCCAGACCGAGCGACATCAGCGCCACTGCCCCGAACGCCAAGGCGGCCGCCATGCCGGTGCGGGCGCCGGCGGGCCAGCGCAGCGAGAACGAACGGGTCGAGACCGCGCCAGCCAGCAGCGCCGTTGGCCCGAGAAAGAAGGTGTACCACAGTGGGTATTCCAGGCTGCTGTGTACCGCCGCGATCAGCAGGCAGGCTGCGCAGAACAGATGTGCCGCCTGCCACCGACCGGTCAGCAAAGGCGCTGCCCAGCGCCACGCGCAGATAGCCAGCAGTAGCACGGCGGGCAACCCGGCTTCGGCCCATAGCTGCAAGACCAGGTTGTGGGCGTGTTCGGGCACCGCCAGCAGGCGGGTCGGCATTAGGTCGAGCACATGTTGATAAAAGTGCCAGGTATATTGGCCGATACCGCTGCCTAGCCAGGGATGCTCGCGGCCGATCAACCAGGCCGCCTTCCACAGGGCGGGCCGCATCGGGTCGCCGCCGCTGGCCAGCAGGCGGGAGCCGGCGCTGGTGCCGACCAGTTCGAGCAGTTCCGATATGAACCCGGCGCTGAACAGGCCCTGTACCGCAAAGGTGCCGGCGAGAACCGCCAGTGCGCCGTTGCGAAAACGACGGATCTCGGCCTGCTCGGGCCAGCGCCAGACTGCCCAGGTGGCGAGCGCGGCATAGCCAAGGGCGTATAGCCAGGTCGAACGGGAGCCGGAAAAGAGCGAAAACACGATCAACACGCCGAGCGAGCCCACCGCGCCCGCGCGCGGCAAGTGGTTGCCGGCGCGCAAATAGAGGGCCGCGGCGATGCCCAGCCAGAGGTAGTGATTGAAACTGTTGTTCTGCGCCAGATTACCGCGGACGCCGTTGTCCGGCAGGTGAGGAAATATCCATGGCATGCCGACGCCACCGTATAACTGAAGCACGCCGGTTGCGGCTTCGGCGAGGGCGCCCGGCAGCAGCGCGGCGGCGATCCAGACAGTCAACCGCGTGAGGCCGAGACGGCGGGCGAGTTGGCGGCCGAGCACGAGCAATACCGTCGCCCAGAGCAGATAAAGTGCAAACAGGTATAACCGTGATGCTGACGCGGTCGGCAGGAACAGGGCTTGCAGCGCGACGATCAGCAGGAGACCGAGCGGCAGGGCAACCAGTTCGGGCGCTTCGAGGCGATCATTCGACGTCCGCCCGATCAGGCAGGCCGAAGCGGCCAGCCCGAAGGCCGCCGCCCACCATTCCTGAAAGAAGGCGGTAAGCGGATAGTAGTGATGGGCCATCAGGAACGGCGCGGTCAGCATCAGGCCGAGCGCGGCCAGCGCGAACGCGGTCCAGTCGTCGGGAAGCGGGGCGAATCGCATGGAGGGCGATTATCCCGTAATTCGGGCGGTTCGCGGGTTCACTTGTGCGGCGTGCGGGCCACGACCGCGACATCGACGCGCGATGCGCCGTGCAGAAGCAGCACGCGTGCGCATTCGGAGAGCGTCGCGCCGGTGGTGAGCACGTCGTCGATCAGCAGCACCGTTTGATCCTTGAAATCAGCGCCTGTCCAAAACGCATTGCGGACATTGGCGGCCCGCGCCGGCAAGGGCAGATCGGCCTGGGGCGTCGTGGCGACGTTGCGCTTCAGCGCGTCGGGAGCGAGCGGTATATGGTGATATCTGGCCAGCGGACGTGCGATTTCGAGCGCCTGATTAAAGCCGCGCTCGCGCAGTCGTCCAGGATGTAAGGGAACGGGCGCGATCAAGTCATAGCGGCCGATGGGCAGAGCGGCGATGAGCAATTGCCCGAAATAGCTCGCAATACCCGGGTCGTGGCCATACTTGCAGCGCTGGATCAGGCGATCGACCGGAAAAGCGTAAGAGTAAGGGGCCATGGCCCGCGCGAACGCAGGTGGATGACGCAGACACCGTCCGCACAGCGAGCCGGTGGGATTGGGGTCGGCGCACTGCGGGCAACTCGGGCCGGGGCGTGGCAGTTCGCGTTCGCAGGCCGGGCACAACGTCGCCCCGGCGTCGGCGCCACAGAGCAGGCAACGGCCGGACAGGCAGGCGTCGACACATTCGCGCGCAGCTTTGCGCCAGGAATCGGGTACAATACCAGACATATTTTGTCTACATTTTCCTTCCAAATCAGAGGCTCTTTCAGGCCCGTCTCACTTACACGAGGTTGCACGACATGTCCGTTTCCGCTTTGGCCGCCGTTTCCGATCAACCCGCCGCGTTGGCATCGCCGCAATGGACGGTCGAGGCGGTCATGGCGCTCTTCGACCTGCCGCTGATGGATCTGCTCTGGCGTGCCCAGGAAGTGCATCGTCGCCATTTCGATGCCAACGCCATTCAACGCTCTGCGCTCTTTTCCGTCAAGACTGGCGGCTGTTCGGAGAACTGCGGTTATTGCTCGCAGTCTGCCAAGCATGGTCAGGCGCCGCGCGAGCGGCTGAAGCCGGTGGAAGAGGTGGTCGCCGCAGCGCAAAAGGCCAAGGACGGTGGAGCTACCCGCTTTTGCATGGGCGCCGCCTGGCGTGGCCCGAAGGATGGTGATCTGGACCGAGTCGCGGAAATGGTGCGGCAGGTCAAGGCCATGGGCCTGGAAACCTGCGTCACCCTCGGCATGTTGAGCGAACCGCAAACCGTGCGCCTGAAGGCGGCGGGGCTCGATTACTATAATCACAATCTCGATACCGATGCCGAGTATTACGAGAGCGTGGTCACCACGCACAGCTATCAGGATCGGCTGGATACCATCGAGCGCGTGCAGGATGCTGGCATCAAGGTCTGCTCGGGCGGCATCGTGGGTATGGGCGAAACGCGTCGCAACCGGGCAGGATTGATCTCCCAGCTCGCGTCACTGGCCACACCGCCGCAATCGGTGCCGATCAACCATCTGGTGCCGATTCCCGGTACGCCGATGGAAAACGCGCCCAGGCTCGACCCGTTCGAATTTGTCCGCACCATCGCGGCGGCGCGTATCACCATGCCGACCTCGTGGGTACGCCTTTCCGCCGGTCGCGGTGAAATGTCGGACGAATTGCAGGCAATGTGTTTCCTGGCTGGTGCCAATTCCATCTTCTACGGCGACCACCTGCTGACCACCGAAAACCCCGAATTCGCGCGCGATGACGTGCTGTTCGGTCGCCTGGGCCTGCGGGGTATCTGACTGTGCTGGCAGCCGACTGTCGGCGTGTTCGGCAGTCATTCTCGGCGGCGGCGGCAAGTTATGACCGCCACGATTTTCTGGTGCGCGAGATTGACCGGCGAATGCAGGCCCGGCTCGATCTGGTCAAAATCGACCCCAGGCTGATTGTCGATTTGGGATGCAGCCGCGCCGCCAGCGCTGCGGGTCTGCGCCATCGTTACCCGGAAGCGCGCTGGCTGGGCGTTGATTTCAGCCTGCCGATGCTGCAACACACCGACGCGGGCGGCGCGGGCTGGCGGCGTTGGTTGCCTGGTTCGATGCGGCGCGGTCCCCTTCTTGTCTGCGCCGATGTCACCGGACTCCCCTTGCGCAATGGCTCGGCCGGACTGGTCTGGTCTAACCTGCTGTTGCATTGGCTAGGTGATCCGCTCGCGGCACTCGCGGAAGCACATCGCCTCCTGGAGGTCGGTGGGCTGCTGATGTTCGCAACCTTAGGGCCCGATACCCTCAAGGAACTACGTGCGGTTTTTGGCGACAATGCGCCTCACGTGCAGCGCTTTACCGACATGCATGACCTTGGGGATATGTTGGTTCATTGCGGCTTTGCAGATCCGGTGATGGATATGGAGGTGCTGACGCTGACGTACGAAAGCTTTCCGGCCATGCTGGCGGAATTGCGTGCGGCCGGCAGTGTATGTGCCCAACCCGAGCGGCGACGCGGATTGATGGGTCGTGCGGCCTGGCAGCGCGTACTGGTGGCTGCCGAAACCGCGATGCGGGACGGACGGTGGCCAGCGACAGTCGAAATTGTTTACGGTCACGCCTGGAGGGCGGCGCCACGGATCGTGGCGGATGGGCGCGCCATTGTTCGCCTGCAACCCAAGCCGGTTGCCTGACGGGGATCAGGCGGCGAGCGCGCTCCGCACGTCGAGAATGTCTTCTTCCGCCTCTTGCAGCAGCGAAGCATAGCGTTCGCGCGCGGCATTGGCGTATGGGTTTTCGTCGCTGAGCACGCCACCCGACATCCACTCGAAGTTGCCACCGCCCGCCAGCAAGTTGGCGAAGTAAAGTACGTCGGTCAGCGTGCAGGGATTGTCGACTTCGCGCAGGGTCTCGTGATCGTGCACCGCTTCGATGATGCGTTCGGGCAGGCCAAGTATGTGCAGCAGACTCTCTCCGATGCTGTCGTGCCAGCCGACGATCAGCTCCAGAACCGCTGATTCGTCAGTGCGGTAAAGTTCGTAATCCGCTGCCCGGTAGAGCAGGTAGAAAATCCCGATGTCGTGAACCAGCCCGGTCAGCAGGGCCTCGTCCGGGCCGATACGCCCCACGCGTCGGGCCAGCACACGACAGATCGCGGCGACGTTCAGTGTATGGTCCCAGGCCATTTTCGCCAACGACTCAAAATTGGCAATCTTCTTCGATCGGGTAATCTGGTCAATCGCCACGGCCAGCGATGTGGTCCGAACCGACTCAAACCCCAGGCGACCAATGGCCGCCTTCAGATCCGTTACCGTCTTACCGGTGGGGTTGTAGATCACCGAATTGGCCAAGCGCAGCAACTTGCTCGCAATCAACGGTTCCAGGGCGACGGCCTTGGCCACCTGATCGAGCGAGACGTCCGGATTCTTCAAGGTATTGCGGATCATCATCGCCGCATCGAGGCTGGTCGGAAAATTGACCTCCTCGGAAAGATCGCGTGCGATGTCGTCGAGAATCGGAAAGTGGATGCTGTTGTCGGACATGATTACCCCGAAATGTAACGCTCCAGATGGGCGATCGTGATTTTCTGGCTGGCGATGATTTCCTTGACCAGGTCACCGATGGAAATGACGCCGATGATGTGTCCCTCGTCAATCACTGGCAGATGACGGAAGCGCTTGTCGCTCATCAGCGCCATGCATTCATCCAGACTGTGTTGCAAGGTGACGCAGGCCACGCGGTCGCTCATCGCCTCGCGCACCAGGGTTTCTTTCGACGACTTGCCGAGTAGGATCAGGCGGCGCGCATAGTCTCGTTCCGAGAAAATGCCGACCAGTTGTTCGCCATCCATAACCAGCACGGCGCCGACATTGTGGGTGGCCATTACTTCCAGCGCGTGAAAGACCGATTCGTGGGGTGAAACCACGGCCAGGGGCGCCGTCTTTTCAGCAAGCAGCTGTTTAAGGGTTTTCATTGTATGTCTCTTCCGTCTCTGTGGGAGATGGCAGTCTATCCCGGCAAGGCGTAAGTGCCAAGGGTGGCCGTCCATCCGAATTTCGAGTGCCGCATGCCTGCCGGTTCGTGATGCTGAGCGCGATGAGGGAGCAATTGCGTTGGCATGTGCAAAGTGTCGAATGTTTTTACAGCTTAACAGGGAATATTTTGTAACTCACTGATAAATAGCGAATTGACAATAGGCACGATATGTGCATATTAACTCAAGTCTCAACCAGGAGGGCTCATCATGAATCTCAAACAATTTGTCGCTGCCGCTGTGCTGGCTTCGGTTGGCACCTTGGCGCAGGCAGCTCTAATTACCAACGGCTTTACATTTGCGGTTGCCAGTGGCAGTAACACTGCGATCGGAACCCATTTTCACTCCAATACTGGTGGTGCTTTCGGCAATCCGGCAGGCAAGGCGGAAGTTGGGCGGTACTTCACCGAGGGCGTACGCGGCTTGTCGGAATACAGTCTGACAGGTCTGACCAACTCGGCCAGCGCCTATGTGACATTCAACACGTACAAAGCGGGCGGCTTGTTCGCCGGTTCTAATGATTTCCCATTCACGGGCACCATCAAGGTCGATGTTTACCAGGGCAATAACACGGAGGACATCTCAGACTACCAAGCGCCATCTCTCGGCAATGTCTTCACGTTCTCGACGGCCGGACTGGCTGTCGGCGATATCCTGAGTTTTGATATCACGTCCTATTTCAACGCAGCGGTTACAGCCGGCTGGAGCTCGCTGGGCATTCGCCTGATCGCTGATCCGCTGAACGACCGTGGCGCATGGACATTCGACTCGTTCAGGCTGACCAATAGCAACGATTGCCGGCCGGGCAATCCCGCGTGCGGCGGTCAAGTTTCAGAACCGGAATCGCTCGCCTTGCTGGGCGTGGCCATGCTTTCGGCAATAGTGGCTTTGCGCAGGCGTCGTCAAGCCTGACTCGAGAGTATCCCGTAAAGCAAAAGACCGCCGAAGGGCGGTCTTTTGCTTTGAATATGTTTCAGGTGGTGCCTACGCGAGTCATCCAAAGTCGTTTTATCTAAGCATTAGCGCAGCGCGGCAGCGTAGTCAGCGACAGCGCGAATCTCCGCGTCGTTCATCTTGGCAGCAATTGTTTGCATCATGCGTTCAGGATCGTTGGCGCGTTCGCCCTGCCGGAAGGCCTTGAGCTGCGCTTCAAGGTATTCAGGAAACTGGCCGGCCAGGCGCGGATACTGTGCCGGTACCCCGGCACCTGCCGGGCCATGACAGCCGGCACAAGCGGGAATGCCTTTCTTGAGATCGCCCTGACGCCAGATGCGTTGCCCGGCGGCAATCTGGTTCATGTCCTTCGGTGAGGCCGGGACCTGTTTCTGCGTGCTGTACCATGCGGAAACGTCGCGCACATCGCCTTCGGTCAGTGGTGCGGCCATGCCGGCCATGATGGGGTTGTTGCGGACAGCCGGTTTGCCGTCAATCGATTTGAAATTGTTCAACTGCTTAAGCAGGTAGTCCTCGATCTGGCCCGCCAGTTTCGGCTGGGTAGGCGTAGCGGCGATGCCGTTTCCATCAACCATGTGGCAGGCGACGCAGATTTTCTCTGCCACCAACTTGCCCTTCATCGGGTCGCCCTTGGCGGTTGGCTGGTCGCTGGCGTGTGCCGCGCAACCGGTTGCAATCATCATGGCCAGCAGCATCTTTTGAACCATTCTTCGGACTCCTTGTGCGCTTGTCGGGCTTTTTCGGGTTGGGGTTGCCCGGTTTGTCGGTTATAAACCTGATATTCTATATTAGTTCGCTGCGTTATTCGCGGCAGAAAGAATCATGTCATGCCATTACTGCAAAAAGCTGTTTTTCATACCACGGTCGCCCAACTGCGCGATCTGCCGCAGGATTCGGAATACGAAATCGCCTTTGCGGGGCGTTCCAATGCCGGCAAATCGTCTGCGATCAACACGCTCGCGGGGCGGGTTCGCCTGGCTTATGTCAGCAAGACGCCGGGGCGCACGCAACATCTCAACTATTTCAGCCTGGGGCCCGGTCGCTATCTGGTCGATCTGCCAGGCTATGGTTACGCCAAGGCGCCGGTGGCAATTCGCACCCAATGGGAGGGGCTGATCGGGCCGTATCTGCAAAAGCGGACGTCCCTCTGCGGGCTGGTGGTGATCATGGATTCGCGTCACCCGATGACGGATCTGGACAAGGGCCTGATCCATTGGTTTCTTCCGACCGGGCGGCCGATACATGTTCTGCTGTCCAAGTCGGATAAATTGACACGCCAGCAATCGCTGGAAACCCTGCGCAAGGTGCGCGCGGAACTGGCGGAGATGGGCGAGCAGTTGAGTGTGCAACTGTTTTCCAGCCTCAAAAAGACGGGCATTGAAGAGGCTGAGGTGGTCCTGGGTCGCTGGCTTGCGCTGGAGGTTGCGGTGCGACCGATCGCCTTGCCCAATAAAGAAGCCCCCGGATATGCGGGGTCCGGGGGCCGAAAAATGCCTTAGCTTGTAAGGCCCCGCTCAGGGAGGTGAAGCGGGGGATGGCAGAGGCCACCCAAGCTTATGACCTGGGTGTCCAAGGACAGGTTCCCTAAGCGAAGTGAAATGTTCGACAAAATGACGTGGAGAGCAGAATGACGATGTTTGGTCAATTTCCTGAAACCCGCCTGCGCCGGATGCGGCGTGACGATTTCTCGCGGCGCCTGATGCGGGAATCGGTGTTGACCGCCGATGACCTGATTTACCCGGTGTTCGTGCTCGACGGCCATGGTCGGGAAGAAGCGGTAGCCTCGATGCCCGGCGTTGTGCGTCAGTCGCTGGATGGATTGATGAAAACCGCCGAGCGGGCGGTGGCCTTGGGGGTGCCGGCGCTGGCGCTGTTTCCGGTGATCGATACCCGTCTGAAGTCGGCCACGGCCGAAGAGGCTTGGAATCCGGAAGGGCTCGTGCCGCGCACGGTGCAGGCGCTCAAGCAGGCATTTCCGAGCTTGGGCGTGATCACCGATGTGGCGCTCGATCCCTACACCAGTCATGGCCAGGATGGGTTGATCGACGAAGCAGGCTATGTATTGAACGATGAAACACTGGTCGCACTGGCGAACCAGGCTTGCTGTCACGCCGAGGCCGGGGCGGATGTCGTGGCGCCGTCGGACATGATGGATGGCCGCATTGGCCGTATCCGCGCCGAACTGGACGCGACTGGTTGTATTTACACCCGCATTCTTGCCTATTCCGCCAAGTACGCATCGAGCTTTTACGGGCCGTTTCGCGATGCGGTCGGGTCGGCGGGCAATCTCGGCAAGGGTAACAAGTACACCTACCAGATGGATCCGGCTAACGGCGACGAGGCCTTGCGCGAAGTCGCGCTCGATTTGCAGGAAGGCGCCGACATGGTCATGATCAAGCCGGGTATGCCCTATCTGGATATCGTCCGTCGCGTCAAAGATGCTTTCAAGGCGCCGACCTACGCCTATCAGGTCAGCGGTGAGTACGCGATGCTGAAGGCTGCCGCGCAAAACGGGTGGCTTGACGAACGCGCCTGCGTGCTGGAAAGCCTGCTGGCTTTCAAGCGGGCCGGCGCCGACGGTGTATTGACTTATTTTGCGCTGGAGGCCGCTACCTGGCTGAAAGAGGGTTGATCGACCTCAGTCCCTGGCAGTCAAGATCATCACTGTCAGCAAGGACCATTGCTGGCGCCATTGTGCCAGCGGTTCGCGGCTGAAGCCGCTGCGCGCATACTGTTCCCAGCGGCCGACGATATAGCAGCGCAGCAAGTTGGCGATGGCCACGACATCGGCTTCCGGTGCCACCTTGCCTTCGGTTGCCGCTACGCGCAGCGCCTGTTTCAGGGCGGCCTCGAGCTTGTCGAGCAGGGTGTTGATACGCCCTTGCAAACGTTCGTTTTCATTGACCAGCGCATCGCCGATGAGTACACGGGTCATCCCCCTATTTTTTTGAGCGAAACCGAGCAGCAGACTAAGGATGTGCTCGATCTGGGCGGGACCTGCCGGCACGTCGCGAGTGATCTGGTTGATAACGCCAAATAGGCTCTGCTCGATGAACTCGATCAGTCCTTCGAACATCTGGGCTTTGCTGGCAAAGTGGCGATACAGCGCCGCTTCCGAGCAATCCAGCCGGGCGGCCAGCGCGGCGGTAGTGATTTTTTCGCCCTTCGGCCTTTCCAGCATTTCCGCCAGTGTTTGCAGGATGTTCAGGCGGCGTTCGCCCGGTTGCACAGCCATGGTTGTTTCCCCCTAGGAAAGCGGCAATTATAGCTGCCCCAGCCGTTTCGGGAGTTCGCCCACGTGGCGAATCTGCACGTCGACATAGGGCGATCGTCGCGATCCGGCGCTGACCCACACCGTCTTCATGCCCAGTTTCTTGGCGCTGACCAGATTGATCAGACTGTCTTCCACCATCACGCATCGACGAGGGTCGAGTTTCTCGGCGCCGAGCAAGGCTCGGAAGCCTGCCAGCATGGGTTTGGGCCGAAAACCCAGGTTATCGATCGCGTAGACGGCGTTGAACAGCGGCGCCAGGCGGGTGAGCGCGAGCACCGCATCGGTGTAGTGACGAGGGGCGTTTGAGAACAGGATCTTGCGGCCAGGTAGGCGACGCAAGCTGGCCCGTACCGCACGGTCGAAAACCAGCATGCGCGGCAGATCGGGAAACTGGTGGGTTTCGTGCAGAAAGTGGCGTGGGTCGGTGGCGTGATGTCGCATCAAGCCGAGCAAGGTGGCGCCATAGCGCGTCCAGTAATGTTGGCGCAGACAGGTGGCTTCGTCGGCAGATAGCCCCAGATGGCGCTCGATGTATTGGCGCATCGAGCGATTGATGTGCGGAAAAATGTGCGGATTGGCGTTATGCAGCGTGTTGTCGAGATCGAACAACCAGGTGCGGGGCGGGTTCATCGACGGGCCGACTGCACGGCTGGATAGGTCCATTGTTTATCCCAAGCACCCTTGACCATATTCGGGTATTCCGGTTGGCCGAGGCTGCCGTTATAGCGGCCTAGCGCCCGGAAGAGGTCGCCCTTCTCGATATCCAGATAGTGCCTCAGGATCGTGCAGCCGTAACGCAGATTGGTGCGCAGGTGAAAGAGGTTGTCGGAAGGCAGCCCGATCAGCCTGACCCAGAACGGCATCACTTGCATGTATCCGCGAGCCCCTGCGGTAGAGACCGCATACTTGCGAAAGCCAGACTCGACCTGCATCAGCCCAAGCACCAGCTGCGGATCGAGCCCGGCCCGCGTGGCTTCGTAATGAACGGCCCGTAGCAGTTCCAGCCGGTATTCCTGTGCCGGTATGCGCTTTTCCAGTCGGCGCGACATTTCGGTCAGCCAATCGACGGCCTCCAGCGAATTCTTGAAGGACGTAGCTTGCGGACGCGCATCCGACACCGATTTATGCAGAGCCGCCTGCACGCTCGCCGAAAGCGGCTCGTATTTTTGCGCACCGGCCTCGGCAGCCGAAGCCGCGAGGCAAAGCGCGAAACAAACAAGAAGCCGCATCGGCGGTCTCAAGCGGCGAGTTGCGTTTGCACGAAGGCCAGCACATCGTCCTGCGCGATCATAACCGGTTCGGCCGCGGTGCGGCTTTTGTACTCGATCTCCCCGGCGGCGAGACCCCGCTCGCCCACCACCAGCCGATGCGGCACCCCGATCAGTTCCATATCCGCAAACATCACGCCGGGGCGCTCGTTGCGATCATCAAGCACCACGTCGACCCCCGCGCTCTTTAGGTCCGCGTACAGGCGGTCGGTGGTTGCCTTGACGGCCTCGCTCTTGAAGTAGCCCATAGGTACGATGCAAACCTCGAAGGGGGCGATGGCCTTAGGAAAAACGATACCGCGCTCGTCATTGCCCTGTTCGATGGCCGCGCCGACGATACGGGTGACGCCGATGCCGTAGCAACCCATTTCCATGACCTGGTTCTTGCCCTGTTCGTCCAGGTAGCAGCATTGCAGCGCTTCGGCATACTTCCGGCGCAGTTGGAAAATGTGACCGACTTCGATGCCGCGGCACAGTTCCAGTGTGCCCTTGCCGTCTGGCGAAGCGTCGCCGGCAACGACATTGCGCAGGTCGGCGACTTCCGGTTCAGGCAGGTCGCGGCCGAAATTGGCGCCGGTCAGGTGGAATCCTTCCTCGTTGGCGCCACAGACAAAATCGCTCATTGCGGCGACGATGCGGTCGGCAACGACGCGAACCTTACCGGCGTTGACTCCGACCGGGCCGATGTAGCCGGGTTTGCACCCGAGATATTCGACGATTTCGGATTCGGTGGCGAAGCGGAAGGGCGACAGCCCGGTCACCTTGCTGGCCTTGATTTCGTTCAGCTCGTGATCGCCGCGCAGGAGCAGCAGCGAGAAACGCTTGCGAGCCTCTTCCTCATTAACAATGGCGATGGCCTTGACCGTCCGCGTCAGCGGAAGGCCGAGCAATTCCGCGACATCGGCGCAGGCGGTCTTGCCCGGTGTCGGCACCTTGTTCAGCGTTTGGCTGGCGTTGGCGCGCGGGTTGGCCGGTGTAACGCCTTCGGCGAGCTCGACGTTGGCGGCGTAATCCGAATCCGGGCAGAAGGCGATGGCATCTTCGCCCGAATCAGCAAGCACATGGAATTCATGCGAGCCAGTGCCGCCGATCGAGCCGGTGTCGGCGGCGACGGCGCGGAAGCGGAGGCCGAGCCGCGTGAAGATGCGGCTGTAGGTGGCGTACATGTTGGCATACTCGCGTTGCAGATCCTCGAACGAAGTGTGGAACGAGTAACCGTCTTTCATCAGGAATTCACGGCCTCGCATGACGCCGAACCGCGGACGGATCTCGTCGCGGAATTTGGTCTGGATCTGGTACAGGTGCAGTGGCAACTGGCGGTAGCTCTTGACGTCGCGGCGCACCACGTCAGTGATGACTTCCTCGTGCGTCGGGCCGATGACGAAATCCCGCTGATGGCGGTCCTTGAAACGCAGCAATTCGGGGCCGTACTGCTCCCAGCGGCCGGATTCCTGCCACAACTCTGCGGGTTGTACCGCCGGCATCAGCAGTTCGAGCGCACCGGCGCGATTCATCTCTTCGCGGATGATGTTTTCGACCTTGCGCAATACCTTGAGACCAAGCGGCATCCAGGTGTAGATACCGGCCGCGGCGCGCTTGATCAGACCGGCGCGCAGCATGAGTTTCTGGCTGATGACCTCGGCGTCGGCCGGGGCTTCCTTGAGGGTGGTGAAGAAGAACTGCGAAGTACGCATGGAATGCCCTGATTTCGTTGCAAAACCGAGATTTTACACGGGCTTGCACTTTTGCATGCGGGCGGGCTTTGTGAAAGAATGGCGGTAACTGAATATTTGCAGGACTCATCATCATGCTCGACCGTGAAGGCTACCGCCCGAACGTCGGCATCATCCTTTGTAACGCGAAGAACGAGGTATTCTGGGGCAAGCGCATCCGCGAACATTCCTGGCAGTTTCCGCAAGGCGGCATCAAGCGTGGCGAATCGCCGGTTCAGGCGATGTTCCGTGAGCTGCACGAGGAAGTCGGGCTCAAACCGGAACACGTGCGTATCCTCGGGCGAACCAAGGGCTGGTTGCGCTACGAAGTGCCGATGCAGTGGATCAAGCGCGAGTGGCGCGGGTCCTACAAGGGGCAAAAGCAGATCTGGTTTCTGTTGCGGCTGGTCGGCCGCGACAGCGATGTCAGCTTGCGCGCCACTGACAAGCCTGAATTCGATGCCTGGCGCTGGAATGATTACTGGGTGCCGCTCGAGAATGTCATCGAATTCAAACGAGGTGTCTATCAACTGGCGCTAAACGAACTGGCCCGTTTTATCGACAGCGACCGCCGCCCCCGCAAGAAGCCGTTCAAGCGCGTGGTCGGCGAGGAGTCGCCTGCCGTCGAAACCGATGAATTTTAAGAGGCAAAACATGATTAAACGCTGTCTGGTACTTTCCCTGTTGGCAGCCAGCGGCCTCGCCCAGGCCCAGTTCTATGGCCACCAGGCGCCGACCAACCATGTCGCGAAGGAGGTGGCTGCCGAACAGGATGCGGAGGAGGCGCCGGTCGCGCTGCCGCTGCCACCTGTCGAAACCGCGTTGATTCCCTTTTTTGTGAGTGCGGCCAGTCCGCATAAATTCCTGATTGACGGCAATTCACTGGCAATTGAACAGGAAGGCGTGATTCGTTACACGTTGGTTATTCTGACAGCCAGTGGTGCGCAAAACATCAGCCACGAAGGCATTCGCTGTTCCACTGCCGAGCGACGTACCTACGCTTTTGGCAAAAGCAACGGTGAATGGACGCGGGCACGTTCGGCGGAATGGCTCAAGATTCGTGAGGCGCAGGTCAATCGGCAACATGCTGCGCTATACCAGGAGTATTTTTGTCCGGGCGGTGTGATCGTCTCGTCTATCGACGAGGCGCGTAGATTGCTGCGCACTGGGGGAGACAAGGTTGGTGGCACCCCCGGTCGATAAAGTCATCGCAGAGTTTGACCGGGCGCTGCGCACCGTTTTTTCGTCGGCACGCAGTGCGCGGCCGATTCCCGGCGAGGCCGTCGCGGAATCTCAGTTATCGGAAGAAGAAAGACGTCATGCCTGCGGCCTGATGCGGGTCAATCATTGTGGCGAGATATGTGCGCAGGCGCTCTATCAGGGTCAGGCACTGACCGCGAAGCGCGCTGAAATTCGCGAGGCGCTGAGGCAGGCAGGAGAGGAGGAGACCGAACATCTGGCCTGGACCGAGGGGCGTATCCGCGAATTGGGCGGGCAGAAAAGTCTGCTGAACCCGGCGTGGTATGCCGGTGCATTGGCGTTGGGTAGTTTGGCAGGCGTGTTGGGCGAGCGCTGGAATCTGGGGTTTCTCGCGGAAACCGAGCGGCAGGTCGGCGCCCATTTGCAAGATCACTTGGCGCGGTTTCCCGCGCAGGACGAAAAATCGCGGCACATCATCGAGCAGATGATGGTGGATGAAGCCTCGCACGCGGCAACAGCGGAGCGGCTGGGTGCTGCGGAGTTGCCCTGGCCGATCAAGAGGGCAATGAAACTGGCCGCACGGCTGATGACCGGAACGGCCTACCATCTTTAGGCGGCTCTCAAGGCGGGCCTTACTCAACGCCAATGCCGTCCTCGACAATCTCAAAGTCGTGGGTCAGTTCCGCAGTCTTGCCCAGCATGATCGACGCGGAGCAATATTTCTCGCTCGATAGTTCGATAGCGCGCGCCACAACTTCCGGTTTGAGGTGGTGACCTTTGACCTTGAAATGGAAGTGAATGCGGGTAAAGACCTTGGGGTCGGCGGCGGCGCGTTCGGCGCTCAGGCTGACATCGCAGCCGGATACCGCGTGCCGTCCGCGCTTGAGGATCAATACGACGTCAAAGGCAGTGCAGCCGCCTGCTCCCGCTAGAACCAGTTCCATCGGCCGCGCCGCGAGGTTGCGTCCGCCGGCTTCGGGGGTGCCATCCATGTTGACGACGTGGCCACTACCCGTTTCAGCGACAAACGACATCCCGTTGTCGGTTCCCAACCATTTCACCGTGCATTCCATTGCAATCTCCTTGAACTGTCATGAATTCTAATGCAAGCACGCGCGTCTGGAATCGCCCGCGAATTGATGCAATGCACAATAGCTGTGCGCAAAATTTGTTGCGGAAGGGTTGCCATTAATTAATTATGAGGTAATTAGATTGTGAAACAATAACAAATTTATATAAAAATCAATTAATTAAAATGTGTATAAAAATTCAATTACTGCATTTAACATTACTTTGTCGCGATGCAAAAAAAGCTTGTGCAAAGTGATTGGAGCGTGCAGAATGCGAAGCGTACGAACTGCCGAGGCGTCAGGATTGCTTCGACTGTTCAGGTTTGTCTCCTCCACCCTCCTCCTTTGGTGTGGATTTAAGCGCGACTCGCTTGAGTCGCGTTTTTTTTGCTCGCGATGTCAATGGACAATTGACAGCGGCGGCGCGATCGAATAGAATCCGCGCCTTTCTGTAATCAGGCACCCTAAGGACGGCGCAGATGAAAACTTTTTCCGCCAAACCACATGAGGTGACGCGTGAGTGGTTCGTGGTGGATGGCACCGACAAAGTGCTCGGCCGCCTCGCTACCGAAATCGCCCGTCGTCTTCGCGGTAAACATAAGGCTATCTATACTCCCCACGTTGATACCGGCGATTTCATCGTCGTGACCAACGTCGACAAGATTGTCGTCACCGGCAACAAGGCTGAAGACAAGAAGTACTACCGCCATTCCGGTTACCCGGGCGGTATTACCGAAACCAATTTTAAGAAGATGCAGCAACGCTTCCCGGGTCGTGCTCTGGAGACGGCTGTCAAGGGCATGCTGCCGAAAGGTCCGCTCGGCTATGCCATGCTGAAGAAACTCAAATGCTATGCCGGCAACGCGCATCCGCACACTGCCCAGCAGCCCAAGGCGCTGGATATCTAAGGGGTCATCGAATGGCTGAAAACTATTACTATGGCACCGGCCGCCGCAAGAGCGCGGTTGCTCGTGTGTTCATGAAGCGCGGCACAGGCAGCATCGTCGTTAACGGCAAGCCGCTCGACGTGTTTTTCTCCCGCGAAACCGGCCGCATGGTCGTTCGCCAGCCGCTCGCGCTGGTCGATCAGCTGCAGGGCTTCGACATCAAGGTCAACGTGGTGGGTGGCGGCGAATCCGGTCAGGCCGGCGCAGTGCGTCACGGCATCACTCGTGCACTCATCGAGTACGATGCGGCGCTGAAGGGTGCGCTCTCCAACGCCGGCTTCGTGACGCGCGATGCTCGTGAGGTGGAACGTAAGAAGGTCGGTCTGCACAAGGCGCGTCGCCGCAAGCAGTTCTCCAAGCGCTAATCGCGTCGGGCAGAAACCTGCAGACTTCGAAAGCCGCCTATGGGCGGCTTTCGCGTTTTCGGGCTGCGCGGTTTATCATAGCGCTCCACTTCGGGAGGCATTCATGATCAAGGTAGGTATCGTTGGCGGCACCGGTTACGCCGGAGTCGAACTGCTGCGTTTGCTGACGCAGCACCCGCATGTCGAGATCACGACAGTGGCGTCACGCAGCGACATCGGCGTGCCGGTTGCGGAGATGTTCCCCAATCTCCGGGGGCGTACGTCTCTGCGCGTGGAAGAGGCGGGTTCCGAAAACCTGCTCAAGTGCGACGTAGTGTTTTTCGCCACCCCCAACGGGGTGGCTATGCAGCAAGCGCCTCAACTGTTGGCGGCAGGTGTTCGCGTGATCGATCTGGCGGCCGATTTCCGGATCAAGGATGTGGCGGACTGGGAACGTTGGTATGGCATGAAACACGCCTGTCCGGAATGGGTTGAGCAGGCGGTGTATGGTTTGCCGGAAGTCAATCGGGAGGCGATCCGTGCAGCGCGTCTGATCGCCAACCCGGGATGCTACCCGACGGCGGTGCAATTGGGTTTCTTGCCCTTGGTTGAAGCCGGCGTGGTGAATCTGGACCATTTGGTGGCGGATGCAAAATCGGGTGTGTCGGGCGCAGGTCGTAAGCCGGAGACCCACATCTTGTTCTCCGAAGCGGCAGACAATTTCAAGGCCTACGGCGTTGGCGGGCATCGTCATCTGCCCGAGATTCGGCAGGGTTTGGCGATGCGGGCCGGCGCGGCGGTGGGATTGACTTTCGTGCCCCATCTGGTGCCGATGATTCGCGGCATCCATGCCACGCTCTACGCGCGCCTGACTGCCGATGTGGATTTGCAGGCGCTGTTTGAGCGCCGCTACGCCAATGAACCTTTTGTGGATGTCTTGCCAGCGGGCGCCATACCGGAGACGCGCAGCGTGCGTACCGTCAATCTGTGCAGAATGGCCGTACACCGACCCCAGGACGGTGATACCGTTGTAGTCCTGTCGGTGATCGACAATCTGGTGAAAGGGGCGTCAGGGCAGGCAATCCAGAACATGAACATCATGTTTGGGATAGAAGAAACGGCTGGTTTATGCCAGGTCCCGCCATTACCCTGAAGCTCAAGCGATTTCGCCAGCGCTTCGGGCCGGCGGCACCCCGTGTCAGAGTGCAAACGCACTTCGGTTGGCATTGGTATGCGTTAGGGGTTGCCCTTTTGGTTGTCCTTGTGGCCAGTATTGTGTGGTCTGTGGCCCAGCACGGCGAAGTGGCGGAATTGCGTGCCGATATCGGCACGTTGCGACAGCAAAACGCTGATCTGGGTGCGGAACTTGAGCAATTGCGCGCGCGTGCGGGCGCGGAACAGAGCGCGGTCAACATGGAGCGCTCGGCGCAACAGCAGTTGCTCACCAGGATGAAATTGCTGGAGCAGGAGAACGCGGCACTGAAAGAAGATGTCGCACTCTTTGAGCGTCTGGTGCCAAGCGACGGTGCCGAAGCCACTGTCCGGATCGAGAAATTGAGCGTAGTGGCGGCCACCGAGCCGGATCGCTATCGTTACCGATTGCTCATTGGCTATCAACCAGGCAAACAAGAACGCGAGTTCAAAGGCCAGTTGGAATTACACATGGTGCTGATGCAGGCGGGCAGGGAAATCAGGATAGCCCTGCCTGGCAGTGACGATAACCGCCTGGACTATCAGATCGAGGTCCGCCATTTTTTACGCAAGGAAGGTGGATTCACGCTGCCGACCGGTACCAAACTGAAAAGCGTGGAGGCGCGGCTGGTTCAGGCAGGAACAACCCGGGCGAGCCAGATTGCTCCATTGTGAGCGCACGACAGGCGGAGGAATGACGATGTGGAAGAAACGCAGCGAGAATAAGCCGCAAGGCCGAATCGACAGCCTCATCGGCGCGGGAACGCGGATCGAAGGCAATATCCGGTTTTCAGGCGGATTGCGTATCGACGGTGAGGTCAAAGGCAATGTCGAAGCGGTTGACGGTCCGACCTCGATCCTGGTGCTCAGCGAGAATGCTCTGATCGAAGGGCAGGTGACGGTTGCGCATTTCGTGGCCAATGGCGCCGTTCAGGGGGCAGTCACCGTCAGCGACACACTGGAACTTCAGTCGCGAGCCAGGATCGTTGGTGACGTTGAATATACGCTGATCGAGATGCATCAAGGCGCCGTGATCGATGGGCGTTTGGTGCATCGCGGCAAATCAGTTGAACTAAAGCTTGCTGCTTCAAACTAATACAATTGACCCGCGCGCCTTGCCGACGGATACTGCGCGCGTTTGAATAGGAGTAGATCATGAATGCCGTTGCCGAAGCCCCCATCCTTTTCACCGATAGCGCCGCCACCAAGGTCAAGGAACTGATCGACGAAGAGGGCAATCCCGACCTGAAGTTACGCGTCTTTGTCACCGGCGGTGGCTGCTCCGGTTTTCAGTACGGATTCACCTTTGACGAAGAGGTCGCGGATGACGATACCTCGCTCGTGAAGAATGGGGTGACCTTGCTGATCGATCCGATGAGCTTCCAGTATCTGGTGGGTGCCGAAATCGATTTTACCGAAGGCTTGGAGGGATCGCAGTTCGTCATTCGCAACCCGAATGCCACGTCCACCTGCGGTTGTGGATCGTCGTTTTCTGTTTGATTGCCTTGGGCAAAAAAAGGGCGACCAACAGGTCGCCCTTTTTTATACTTTCTTTGGCTCAATCGATGGTGGCAAGGCGCAAACTTCCGGCTAAACCGAGACGTTCAATCTGTTGCCCGGCAAGCCTTCTGAAATGGGCGAGCTGCGCTGTGGTGAGCGGTTCTGCGGGCGGGAGGACGACCGCTAGCGGATTGACCTGATGACCATTCACGCGGAATTCGTAATGCAGGTGCGGCCCGGTGGCCAGGCCTGTGCTGCCAACATAGCCAAGGGTATCGCCTTGAGCGATGCGACTTCCCGTTTTCAATCCGGCAGCGAAGCGCTGCAGGTGCCCATATGCAGTTGAATAGCTGCTGGCGTGACGCACGACAACGAGGTTTCCGTAGCCACCCGAGCGACCCGCAAACTCGATGACTCCGTCTCCAGTTGCGCGCACTTTTGTTCCCGAGGGGGCACCGTAATCAACTCCCTTGTGCGCGCGCCAGCTCTGAAGCACGGGGTGGAGCCGCATCGCAAAACCGGATGTGACGCGTGAGAATTCCAGCGGCGAGCGAAGAAATGCTTTGCGGAGGCTCTTGCCATCCGGCGTGTAGTAACCTCCGCGACCGTCCTGATCAAAATAAACGGCGCGTAGTTGGCGTCCGTTATTGACGAATTCGGCCGATAACACCTTTCCCGATCGGGCGGGCTGACCACGCAGGTAATGCATTTCGTAGATGACCGAGAAGCGGTCGCCCTTGCGTAAATCGCGGTAAAAATCGATGTCGCCGCCGAAGATTTCGGCCAGTTGGCTGGCAATGGCATCGGGGATATCGTTGCCATCGGTTGCGGCAAACAGCGATTGCCGGATCTCGGCGGACTTCACCACGGTATGCGTTTCATATTGCAAAGGCTGCTCGGAAGCCATCAGGCGCCCGGATCGGCGTTCCACAAGCAATGCGGAATCCTTGCCATTGAGCGGAAATATCAACTGGTGCAGTTCGCCTTCTGTAGTGGTGCGGGCCACGACGGTCTTGCCGGGCGCCAATTGTCTTTGCATGATACGGGCGCTGGCGTCGTCGCGGATGAACTGAAACGCACTAGCGTCCTGTACGCCGAGGCGGGCGAGAAGCGTACCCAGCGTGTCGCCGCGCTGCACGCGTTCTTCACGGAGCAAAAGCATGCCGCTCGAATCGATGAGGTGTGAGTCGGTGAGCGCGAGTCTTTCGACCTCGGTACGTACCTTCACGTCGGGATCGTCGGGATTCGCCGGAATGGTGGCGATGGCGGCCGCCATTCCGAGTGCCGCGATGCCGGTCGCTGTGGCGTAAGCCCAGCGACGCTGCTTGAGACGTTCAATCAGTGGTTGCGCTAGAATGCCGCTCTTTCGCATTGGATGGACGGTGTGGTCGGAAATCGGGGCAGTTTACCAGAGTTTCCAAGGGTCACCGGCGCATGAAAAAGGGGTCGAAATGATAGACTTAATGCAGAGCATGGAACTGATCAAGCGTGGCGCAGACGAGTTGCTGGTGGAGGCCGAACTGGTCGAGAAGCTTCGTAGCGGCAGGCCGCTCAGGATCAAGGCGGGATTCGACCCGACGGCTCCCGACCTGCATCTCGGGCATACCGTGCTGATCAATAAGCTACGGCATTTTCAGGAACTCGGTCATCACATCATGTTCCTGATTGGCGACTTTACCGGCATGATCGGTGACCCCACCGGCAAAAATGTGACCCGCCCGCCGCTCTCGCGCGAGCAGATCTTAGAAAACGCCAAAACCTATAAAGAACAGGTTTTCAAGATACTGAACCCGGAGAAAACAGAAATCTGTTTGAACTCCACATGGTTCGACACGCTTGGCGCCGCCGGCATGATCAAGCTGGCAGCGCAGCATACGGTAGCGCGCATGCTCGAACGCGACGACTTCGCAAAGCGCTATGGCAATGGTCTGCCGATTGCCATTCATGAATTCCTTTACCCGCTCTGCCAGGGCTACGACTCAGTTGCTATGCGTTCCGATGTCGAACTGGGCGGAACCGATCAGAAATTTAATCTGCTTGTAGGGAGAGAATTGCAGAAGCACTACGGCCAGTCACCCCAGGTCATTTTGACCATGCCGTTGCTGGAAGGGCTAGATGGCGTGCAAAAGATGTCCAAATCCCTCGGTAACTACGTGGGGATCAATGAACCTGCCCAAGAGATTTTCGGCAAGATCATGTCCGTATCGGACGAATTGATGTGGCGCTATTACGAACTGCTCTCGTTCAAACCCAACTGCGAAATCGAGCGCTACAAGAAAGAAGCCGCGGAGGGCAGAAACCCGCGCGATATTAAAGTGCTTCTGGCGCAAGAATTGGTTGAGCGCTTCCATTCCCGTCAAGCCGCCGAATCGGCGCTGGCCGATTTCGAGGCCCGCTTTCGCCAGGGGGCCATGCCCGACGAAATGCCCGAGTATCAGCTTTCCACCGACAGCCCGGACGGCATCCCCGTCATTCAGGCACTGAAGCAATGCGGTCTGACGGGATCTACCTCCGAAGCTATCCGCATGGTCGAGCAGGGTGGCGTCAAGGTTGATGGCGAAAAAGTCGCCGACAAAGGAGCGCTGCTGAAGGCCGGCGAGACGAAAGTGCTGCAAGTGGGAAAGCGGAAGTTTGCAAGAATTTCCATAACGGCCTGATTGCACGAGACTATCCCGTCCGAAATCGTCATTTCTGAATGAAAATAGTGAAAGTGAGTTGACGCGCGACTGGGCGGCTGTATAATGCACGGCTCACTGTTCATTCAGTGAGTCGCAAGTTCGATGTGGCCGAAACGAAATTTGTCTCGGTTCCCGCCCCCGGCGGTGCGTGGAAAAATTGTTAAAAGATGTTTTGCAAAAAACGCTTGACACAAAAATCCAGGTCTGTAGAATGCGCGCTTCGCTGTTTTGAACGGCGCCGAATCGAAGATTAAGTTTTTGATTTGGAAGGATCTTTAAAAATTTGGACGACCGA